>JAEEGL016604180.1_pt1 | contig 48607 bp, 38 predicted proteins | sample 9134231 | NCBI WGS metagenome assembly JAEEGL01 (sample SAMN16246548, study PRJNA631951) | gut metagenome | biome: gut microbiome; feature: rumen; material: fiber-attached | host: Bos | place: Iran: Karaj | collected 2018-10 | reverse complement strand
GATATACTGACAGAAAAATATCATTTGACATAAACCGCCGTCTATGATATTATCTGTTTTTGTGACGGGCCACTAGCTCAGTCGGTAGAGCACTTGACTTTTAATCAAGTTGTCGGGGGTTCGATTCCCCCGTGGCTCACGTCTTCAGAAACCGCTTGAATAAGCGGTTTTTTTGTTTTCGGGTATTATCAGGCCGGGGAACAGCCCGCCCCCTTGTCATTACAAAGGGAATATGATATAAAAAATTTCGGGGGTGGGTTATGAAAAAATGTATTTGTATAATACTCTTGCTTCTTATCCCGGTATTTCTGAGTACTGATGTTTATGCTTCGGGGAGTGGTTCAAAAAAAGACAGCAGTACCGCAGGCAGCAAGGACGATGATAAAAAGGGTTCCAAACTGGGAAGAAAGCTGCAGGGCTATAAGGAGACCTTTGAGGAGCTGTTTGAAGGCGAACTGAAAGCCACCCTTACCGATGCGGAGAAGGAACATGTGCGTAAAACCTATATGAAGCTGTATAAGCACAGCTTTGACGGCTTTTTCCTTAACATTAAAGAGCGTTTTCCTGTTATACGCCAAAAGTTCGGAGAGGAGACCAAAGGCTGTGGTATTCTCTTAGTGATCGCTTTTCTGGTCACCTCTGTCATCCAGGGAGCAAATAATAAAGTGGTCATAGGCAGACATCTGCGGCTGTATGAAGGAAAGGTTTCCGAGCGCTACAGGATCAAAGACGAGCATCTTTCGGAGTCGCGGCTGGTGGGTAAACTGGTCTGGTTTGCGCTGGTCCTTGAAGGCATTATGCTTGTGGCTGTCATATTTAAGAGTGACGGCATACTTTTTCATAATCTCTTTGGGCTGGATCTTTATAATACCGTGTGGCGTGCCGTGGCATACAACTGTATAAGGCTGCTGCTGAGTTTCCTGGCCATGCTGATACCTTTTGTGATAGCTTACCTCGTAGCGCTTCCCATAGCTGTTATCCGTGAAGCGGTTTCGGAGAGGACTTATGAGAGGGGGCCCACATTCCATGCCCAGGCTCTGGATATGCTGGATAACAGGATAGTGCTGGGCGTACTGGGATTCTTTTCGGGATTTATCTTCATACATATCAATTATGTTTCCTGGTTTATATATCTGGAAGCAGCAGGGCTATTTTAGAAGGATCATTAGGGGAAATGGGTAATTCAGAACTGATAAAGGATATAAACCTTTTTCTGCGGTATTTACAGTGAATGCGGGATACACAGGACGAAAAGGAACTGAACCGGTATCATTCCATGTGTAAGAAAAAGCTTGATGAGGTTTACAGAGGCAGGAAGGTTTTGATGAAGGCGAGAAAGAAACGGCTTAAGATGGAAAAAAAGGTTAAAAAATAGCCGCTTCAGCCTATGTCTTATTTGCATTTCCGCCGCCGAAATGATACAATAAAATTTAGTTTTTTATGATTCAGAATAAGCGGAGGAAGAAAGACATGTCAGAAAGAAAGATCGGAACCACTTGTGTACAGGGAGGATATACTCCCGGTAACGGCGAACCCCGCCAGATACCTATTATCCAGTCCACAACGTTTAAATACAATACCAGCGAAGATATGGGAAAACTCTTCGATCTGGAAGCCAGCGGGTACTTCTACACCCGTCTGCAGAACCCCACTAACGACTATGTAGCAGCAAAGATCACCGAGCTGGAAGGCGGTGCGGCAGGTATGCTCACATCATCCGGCCAGGCGGCTAATTTCTTTGCGCTTTTCAATATCTGCGAATGCGGCAGCCATATAGTATCTTCATCTTCCATATATGGCGGTACTTTCAATCTTATCGCCGTTACCATGAAGAAGATGGGCATAGATGTGACTTTTATAAGCCCTGACTGCAGCGAGGAAGAGCTGAATGCCGCATTTAAGGAAAATACCCGTGCCGTATTCGGCGAGACTATTGCAAATCCCGCACTTACTGTGCTGGATATCGAGAAGTTCGCAAAGGCAGCGCATGCACACGGTGTGCCTCTTATCGTAGATAATACCTTCCCTACGCCCGTAGGCTGCAGACCCATCGAGTGGGGCTGCGATATCGTGACACATTCCACCACCAAGTATATGGACGGTCACGGCGTGGCTGTAGGCGGTGCCATAATAGATTCCGGTAATTTCGACTGGATGGCTCATGCGGATAAGTTCCCCGGCCTTACCACTCCCGATGATTCCTATCACGGCATCACTTATGCGGAAAAATTCGGAAAAGGCGCATTCATCACCAAGGCTACGGCACAGCTGATGAGGGATTTCGGAAGCATACAGTCACCCCAGAATGCTTTCTATCTGAATCTGGGACTGGAATCCCTTCACGTACGTATGCCCAAGCATGTTGAGAACGGAACTGCGGTAGCGGAATTCCTTGAGAAACATCCCAAGGTTAAGAAGGTAAGCTATCCCGGCTTAAAGAGCGATCCTTATTATGAGAGAGCGCAGAAGTATTTCGGACATGGCGGCTGCGGCGTGGTATCCTTCGAGCTGGAGGGTGGCAGACCGGCAGCAGAAGCATTCATGAAGAAGCTTAAACTGGCTGCAATAGAGACACATGTGGCAGATGCAAGGACCTGCTGTCTGAATCCTGCAAGCTCCACACACCGTCAGCTGACTGATGAGCAGCTGGTTGCAGCAGGCATACCCGCCGGACTGGTCCGTATGTCCTGCGGCCTTGAAGATAAGGCTGATCTGATCGCCGATATCGAGCAGGCACTTGCTTAAGGCGCCTGTTAAGCGGTCAGCGAAAAGACCCGTATGCGGGTAATGAGCGTGATCAACGAGGTGGGATACGAACCCAATGTCTTGACTGGGTACCGAAGGAGAAAATGCTAAACGCAGGTTCAGCGTAAGCTGTGAACTTATAGAGAGAGGCACTACCTGAAAACAGTATATATATGACAGGAGGGAAAAAGATGTTTGGATTTGGAGCAATGATAGATAAACTGAAAGAGCATCCCAAGACTATAGTTCTTACCGAAGGTGAGGATCCCCGTGTGCTGGAAGCGGCTTCACGTCTTCTCGCAAGCAATTTCCTGACGCCCATCCTTTTAGGTGATGAGAAAGAGGTGGCAGATGCTGCAGAAAAAGCAGGTTTTAACATACGTGGTGCCAAGATAATCGATCCTGCTAAATATGAACGTCTGGAAGAGGTTATCAATGAGTTTTACGAGATCCGTAAGGAAAAGGGAATGACCATAGAGAAGGCGCAGAAGATGATGCTGCAGCGCAATTACTTCGGTACCATGCTGGTTAAGATGGGCATTGCGGACTGCCTTCTGGGCGGAGCTACCTATTCTACAGCGGATACCGTTCGTCCGGCACTTCAGATAATAAAGACCAAGCCGGGCAATTCAGTCGTATCTTCATGTTTTATACTGGTGCGCCCCGGTGCTACCGGTGAGAATGAAGTGCTGGCAATGGCAGACTGTGCTATCAATATTTCCCCTTCGGAAGACGAGCTGGTTGAAATATGCGGAGAGACCATAAAGTGTGCGCGCATATTCGGCGTGGATCCCAAGGTAGCATTCTTAAGCTATTCGACCTGGGGCTCGGGCAAGGGTGATTCAGTTGATAAGATGCGTAATGCTGCTCTTAAGGCGCAGGAGGAATTCCCTGATGTTCCCATCGATGGTGAATTCCAGTTCGATACTGCCGTATCACCTCGTGTGGCAAAGCAGAAGGCACCCGGCAGTACGGTGGCAGGATATGCAAATACTTTTATCTTCCCTGATATCAATGCAGGTAATCTTGGATATAAGATAGCACAGCGCATGGGTAATTTCGAAGCTTACGGTCCCATCCTGCTTGGTCTTAACGCCCAGGTAAATGACCTCTCCCGCGGCTGCAACGCTCTTGAGGTCTATTCCATGGCTATCATCACTGCAGCCCTTACTTAATGAAGCTGACTGTAGCAAAAAGCGACAAAGAAAAGAAGGATTTCCTTCGTTTCAGAAGAAGTATATACGGCGGCAGCAGGCGCTATATAGACGATAATTATTTTATGCTCTGTGAGATCTTTTCGGGGAAACTGCATTTCACACAGAGCATAAAATTTTATCCGGTCAGCGTATCGTCGGAGTCGGGCGATATGCTCTGCCAGGCACTTATCGTATATGCGCCGCAGCTTCCGGAATACATACAGCTTTGTTTTTTTGAAAGCCTTCCGCATCAGGAAAAAGCTGTTAAGATGCTGACTGACATCGCAGCCGATTACGGCAGGCGTCTTAACTGTAAAAAAATGGTCATAGGCCTTAATGGCCATGTGAACTACGGTCTGGGACTTCTGGACTCCCATTTTGAGGAACGAAATTCTTTTTCATCTCCGGGCAATCCAATGTATTACAATGAATATTTCAGAAAAGCAGGCTTCGATGAAGTGAGGCTTAATTCCTATGTAGTTAACCATTATGATGACCGCCTGGAAAGATTCAGCCGCGCCCTGGAGCGCATAGATAAGAATTACAGTTTTCGTTATTTTGACAAAAAGGAATTCGACAGGTATTCAAAGATCTATACCGATCTGAATAATCTCTGCTTTAGTGATCATCCGTTTTATTATGCCAGGGATTATGAAGATGATAAGGAAATGCTAAAAGAGCTTTTTCTTTTCATGAAAGAAGATTCCCTGATATTTGCTTTTAAAGATGAGGAGCCTGTCGGCTTTATAATGTGGTATCCGGATTTTAATGAGCTTGCTGCCAGGGGCGAATCTTTCGGAACAAAACATTTCTTTAAGAATGCTATCGCAGGTAAAAAGATCCGTACCGCAAAAGTGATGGAATACGGTGTGCTGGAAAAGTACCGCGGACGCGGGCTTCCTGCAGCGCTTATATATAAAGCATTTAACCTGATAAAGGATCAGGGTTATACGCGCATAGAAACTTCATGGATACTTGAGGATAATGATGACTCCAACAGTTTCTGCCGTGTGAGTTGTGATTCATTGTACAAGAAATATGTAGTATTTGAAAAATCACTGTCATCCTGAGCGGAGCGAAGGATCTTTATGAAAGTATTACTTTTTCGTCCAAAACCGCATAAAGAGACCATAGGCTTACAGAACGTGATGATCTGCGAGCCTCTTGAGCTTGAATATATTTCTTCCAATATCGAGGCGCTGGGGCATAAATGTATAATCATCGACATGATCCTGGAGAAAAAGCCGGTATCTTATTTCGTTAACAGGCTAAAGCCCGATGTTGTTGGTATTACCGGCTATATTTCCCATGTAAATATAATGAAGGATTATGCAAGGCAGGTAAAACGCTGCAATCCAAACATTGTGACCGTGATCGGCGGCGTTCATGCCGAGGTGAATCCCGGGGATTTCAGATCAAAGTATATCGATTATATAATCCGCGCAAACGGAATACGCACTTTTATCGAGATCCTTAACAAGCTGGAGGGCAGGGAAGATAAGGAGCCGGAGTGTGTTTATCATACGGGGAAGAAAGCGCCCAGGAAAGATACAACATTCAAATATCTTTATCCCGACAGGAACAAGGTAAGAAGGTACAGATCAAAATACTATTACATGTTCCACCGCAACTGCAGTCTGATAAAGACTTCCTTTGGCTGCCCCTATAACTGCAAGTTCTGTTTCTGCAGACAGATAACTGATGATCAGTACTTTGCAAGAACCCTGGAAGATATCATCTGCGAATTAAAGCAGATAAAGGAATCAGAGATATATATCGTTGATGATGATTTTCTGGTGGGACGCGAGCGCATCCTGAAGTTCTGCGATATGCTGGAAGAAGATAACATACATAAGAAGTATCTTATATATGGCAGAGCGGATTTTATCGCAGCAAATGAAGATGTTATAAAACGTTTTAAGCAGGTGGGCCTTCGTGCGGTGATAGTCGGTCTTGAATCCTGTGACAGCAGGCAGCTTGATGATTATAACAAGCGTACCAACGTGGCCATCAATGAAAAAGCCGCGCGCATTCTTAAGAAATACGACGTGGAATGTTATGGTACTTTTATCCTTGGCCTTGACTGGACAAAGGAAGATTTTGATGCGCTGTACAGATGGATCAAAAAGCTGGGACTTATCTTCGTAAACCTTCAGCCGCTTACGCCCCTGCGCGGTACGGATATATATGAAAAATACAGACCGCGCTTTATCGTAAGGGAAGATGAATACGAGAAGTGGGATCTGGCGCATCTGGTAGTAAAGCCTGATAACATATCGGTAAGGATGTATTACTGGTACACGATCCTGCTGTATTATAAGGTCACGGTAAATCCTGTGAGTGCCTGGTATATGATAAAGAAATACGGTCTGCATGATACACTCAAGTTAAGCATTGGTGCATTCAAAGTTAATCTTCAGTATTTTAAGAAGCTGATCGGAGGCAGATGATGGCCGGTAAGAGATTAAGAATATTGCTTATAAGACCTAAGTATACATCTTTGGTAGCCAACCTTGAACCCCTTGGTCTGGAATACCTTGTGGGACTGGCGAATGATCTTAAGTTAAGATGTGCGATACATGATGAATTCCAGTATTCCTGGCTTTTCCGTTATGAGCGTTTATGCAGATGTATAGAGCGTGGACGCTTTAACTTTATAGGTTTTAATGCAAATGCAAATACGGTTGATATAATCATAAAACGTGCTGCTCAGCTAAAACGTAAATACCCGCATCTTACGATCATGGTGGGAGGACCGGAAGCAGAGCTGAATTATAAAGAGTTTTGCACCGATGATATTGATCTGGTGTATTTTGATAACGGTCTGGCCACACTTAAAAAGATGTGGGAGGGATGCATGACACCCGATAAGCTCAGCAGGCTTTCAGGTATTTGCTATAAGGATAAAGGTAAGTGGATAATAAAGGAAAAAGGCGAACCTGTCTGCGGTTTTATAACCAAGCCCGACAGGACGGCTTTTTACAGGGGGCTTAAGAAAAACTATATCTTCATGAAAGGAAAATTTGCACTCAGCAAAGCATCTTTCTCATGCCCTTATAACTGCACCTTCTGTTATTGTACCAAGATGAACAGCGGCGAATATACGGAACGTAACATAATGGAAGTTGTGGATGAGCTTGAAGAGCTTAAGCATGATAAAGTCTGGCTGGTGGATGATACTTTCTTTTTTGATAAAGAAAGAGTGAGACTGTTCTGCAATGAAGTGATCAGACGCAAAATGAAGAAGCAGTTCATGGCGTATGCCAGAGCCGATTTCCTTGCGGCTAATCCGGATATACTGCCGCTGGCTTATAAGGCGGGATTTAGAGATATTATGGTGGGACTTGAGGCTATTTCGGATGAGACTCTGGATGAGTACAATAAACAGACCTCAAAGAATGAGAACATAATGGCGATAAAGAATCTGCAGGACGCCGGTCTGGTCTGCAACGGACTGTTTGTTATCAACTATACTGCCACAAGAGATGATTTCAGAAAACTGATACAGTTTGTCAGGGATAATAATCTGCTGTGGGTCGTATTCGGTATATTTACGCCTTATAAGGGAACCGATGCTTATGATGAATACAGGGATAAGCTGATACATTTCAAATCCTGGAGGCTGGACGGAACGCATCTTACTTTAAAACCCACGAACATGACCTCACTTGAATTTATGCTGAGATATTACTGGCTGCACGCCGTTACATATCCGAAGATAATCGTAAGGGCTTTGCTGGGCACTGCTTATGATACCAAAAAGAAGGGCTGGTTCTGATGCATGAAGAAAAAGATACTGCTTATACAGCCTACGCCTTATGATCAGTTTGGCAAGCTGGTAAAGAAAAAACGTCTTTACTTTGTGGGGCTTGCGCTTCCGCTTCTTGCGGCTCTTACTCCGCCGGATTTTGAAGTGGAGATATGTTACGAGACCATAGAGGAAGTACCCTTTGATACGGATGCGGAACTGATAGGCATAAGCAGTATGGGACATGCCGTGATGCGTACCATAGATATAGCAAAGCGTTTCAGGGAAATGGGAAAGACCGTGATCCTTGGCGGGTATATGGTGTCGCTGATGCCGGAGGAAGCAAAGAAATACTGCGACAGCGTGATGATAGGTGATTCGGAAGAGACCTGGGGTGAGATGATAAATGATTATCTTAACGGAACCCTTAAGGATTTTTATAAAAAGAAACTCACCAAACTTGAAACACCGCTTCCGAGGTACGAACTGATACTGAATAAAAAGATAGGAAACTTCCTCCCGGTACAGGCAGGCCGTGGATGTACAAAGACCTGCAGCTTCTGCTCTATTTACTGTCTGTATAAAGGACAGTATTTAAAACGCAGCATTCCTGATGTGATACGTGATATCAAAAGAGTTAAGGAGCTGGGATTTAAACAGTTCCTTTTATTGGACGATAATCTTTTTTCCAACAGGGATTATGCGCTGGAACTCTGCAGGGAGATAAAGAAGCTTAAGATGCTCTGGATGACCCAGTGTTCCGTGGATATAGCAAAGGACGAGGAATTGCTGACTGCAGTGGCAAAGAGCGGATGCTATGTGATGAGCTTCGGCCTGGAGAGCATAAGCCGTGAGAGCCTGCTGGGAATGCAGAAAGGCTGGGCACATCCCGATGAATACAGTAAACAGCTTGCCATTATAAGAAAGCATGGAATAGATATTTCTACCGAGATGGTGGTGGGCGCCGAAGGTGATACCCTGGAATCCATCAGGGCAACTGCAAAATTCATCGAAGATAACAAGATAGTTGTACCGCGATTCTATATACTTACGCCCATTCCTGGGACACAGTATTATGAAGAGATGAAAGAGCAGGACCGTATTTATAATACTGATATGTATTCCTATAATTCCTGCGAGGCCGTTCATTATCCTAAGAACATGACACCGGAAGAACTTACAAAGGCATATTGGGAACTGTACAATAAAGTGTACTCATTCAGATCGATACTTAAACGCACCATATTCAGCACGGGCTTTCTTAAAAGACCCGTTAATGCGATATTTTATCTGGGAGTGAATATATTTTACAGGTATCATATCAAACATGGGATAGTGCCTAATATAATATAAAGATTCTTCGTCGCTGCGCTCCTCAGAATGACATACCTGATATGTCATCCTGAGTACCCGCCATGTCATCCTGAGCGAAGCGAAGGATCTTATTTAAGAGGAATTGTTTATGAAAAACCGATACATGTTCGTCCGTGTACATTATGATAAGCGTGTTGCCAGCCTGGAGCCGTTAGGGCTTGAGTATCTGGTGGCATGCGTAAAAGCAGAAAAACACAGGGCCTTTATACATGATGAAAGTATAACCAGTCCCTTCAACCGCTTCGGGCAGATACTTGATAAAGTAGACCGGAACGGGATAACTATCGTCGGGTTTACTATCATGTCCAACATGGCCTGGTATATCCTGGAGCTTATACATAAGCTTAAAAAAGCCAGACCCCACATAAAGGTGATAGTGGGCGGTCCGGAAGTAAATATCAATTACAAAGATTTCTGTATAAATGATATAGACTTTATCAGTTATGATAACGGTCTTGATTCATTCCGCACGGCAGTCAGGAATGAATTTGATACAGAAACATTAAGAAGCTGCACCGGCATAGCTTTTAAAGATAATGGCAAATGGGTGATCAACGAAAAAGGCGCACCCATAAGCAATTTCGGCATAAGGCCGGACCGTACCCAGTTCTACAAGAACAGGAAGAAGTACCGTGTTATTGCGAAGGGTTGTTTTTCCGTGCTTAAGACCAGTTTTTCCTGCCCGCAGCAGTGCAAGTTCTGCATATCAAGACAGTTTAATTCCTGTACTTACAAAGAGCGCCCCATAGATGATGTGGTTGATGAAATAATAAATCTGGATAATGATAAGATCTTTATTATAGATGATGATTTCCTTTTAAACCGTGAGCGCGTTACGGAGATCTGCAAAAGGCTTATAAAGGCCGGCTGTAAAAAGACCTTTATGGTATTCTCAAGAGCGGACAGCATTGTAAGATGTAAGGATATCATGAGGCTTATCTACAAGGCAGGGTTCCGTGATTTTCTTGTGGGACTGGAAGCCGTTGAAGATACTACGCTGGAAAAATATAACAAGCATTCAAGCGTAGAAATGAACAGGCAGGCCGTTCAGATACTTCGTGAAAACAAGATGCTGTGCGTGGGACTCTTTGTTATCAACTATGATTTCGGTCATAAAGACTTTATGAAGATAAACCAGTTCATAAAGAAAGAAGGACTTATATGGGTTCTGTTCAGTATACTGATCCCCTTCAAGGGGACTGCTGTATATGAAGAGAATAAGGACAGACTGTACCGGTATAAATACAGAAGAACGGACGGGACACATGTGCTTATGCGTCCGTCAAAACTGCCTATGTGGCTCTTTGAGATGGAATTCCGTTTCCTGTATTACGTGAATTATCCACGGATTTACTGGGCAGGACTGACAGGATACTTTAACAGGAAGTATAAGAATAAATGAGCAGGGATACAAAAAAGATCATATCCCATATCAGTGATGATCCGAAAGAGATCCTTGATATCATAGAAAAAAGCCGGTTTTACGGGGAGATGAGGCAGAAGGCGGAAGAGCTGCCCTTTCCTTTTCACAGGGAAATGTTAAAGCTTCTGAAGAGCAGTAATCCCCTTGAGCAGAAATTTTATTTTATAGAAGATGATAAGCATTATGCATTCTTCTGCTCTTATATGAACAGGATGAATCTCTTTACCTTCGGTAAGGCCCGGTGGTTTATAAAAATACAGACCGTAGCGTATCCATGTTCCTTAAGCTGCGGTGGTTATATTACCAATGATCTCAGGTGGATGCTTGAATACATAAAGACCATTAAAGGCTGCAAGCTTGTTTTAAATGTAGATAGACCCGTAGAGATAAAGGGGATGGCTTTCGGTGAAACGCTTCCCACATGCAGGCTGGTATTACATGATGAGCATACATCTGTAAATGCCTATATAGCTTCACTTCGAAGTACATACAGAAGACGGCTGAAACAGGCTTTGCAGAATTGCGGAGACATCAGCATCAAAAGGATAACAGACGACAGCATAGATGTGCACCCACTTTATCTTCAGACCTATGACAGATCCGAGTATAAGCTGGAGTGTCTTGATAAGGAATTCTTTGATAAGAGCGAAGGTGAAAAGCTGGTATTTTTAAAGAACGATATACCGCAGGGCTTTGTACTTCTTAAGGCCAACGGTGATGAACTGGTCTTTATGCTTTGCGGAATGGAATATAAAAATAATGGCTGCAATGCGGATCTGTACTGGTATATGCTCTTAAATATTATAGATTATGCTATCGAACACGGATGCAGGAATATAGATTTCGGCCAGACCTCCGAGAAGACCAAATTAAAGTTCGGAGCGCTTCTTGAGAAAAGATACTTCTATGCACATCATACAAATCCGGTATTAAATCTGTTTGCAATAGCGGGAAGGCGCATGCTGGAATACACTTATTCCTTCCCGGATTTCAGGGTATTTAAACAGTGAATGATGAGAAAACGGTAAAAAAGCATATAGATCTGGGCATACTGGCGCACGTTGATGCAGGAAAGACGACACTTACGGAAGCGCTGCTTTTTAAAAGCGGAGTATTACGTAGGGCCGGACGTGTTGACAGTGGTGACAGTTTTCTGGATACGGAAACGCAGGAGCGGGAGCGCGGCATCACCATCATAGCCAAGCAGGCAGAGCTTTCTTTGGGCGAAACCGAAGTGACACTTCTTGATACTCCGGGCCATGTGGATTTTTCTGCAGAAGCAGAGAGCGTTCTGCAGGTACTGGATTACTGCATCCTGCTTATAAGTGCTGCAGACGGCGTAAAAGGACATACCCTGACATTATGGTCGTTGCTAAAAGAATATGGTATACCCTGTTTTATCTTCATAAACAAAATGGACCAGCCCGGAGCTGATAAGGGAACGGTGCTCTCTGCCATAAAGGAGAGCTTAAGTGCAGACTGTATCGACTTTACAAATGAGGATGATGAGTTGTTCGAAAACATAGCCACGTGTGATGAAAAGCTGATGGAGGAATACATGGAAGATCCGTCGGCTGTAACCACAGAGCGTATCGCACAGCTTATAAATGACAGAAAGCTTTTCCCCTGCCTATTTGGTTCTGCTTTAAAGATGGAAGGCATAGACGAGCTGATATCCCTGACAGACAGATACAGTATGAGTCCCGAATATGGGACTGAATTTTCTGCCCGTGTTTTTAAGATAAGCCGCGATAATAAGGGTGAGAGGCTTACGCATATCAAGCTGATGGGCGGAAGCATAAAAGTAAAGGAGGTTATAAACGGCGAGAAGATAAACCAGATACGCTGTTATTCCGGTGAGAAGTACGAAACCCTGCAGAGTGCGGAAGCGGGCAGGATAGTAACCCTTACCGGACTTAATGAGAGCCGCTGCGGTATGGGATACGGAGCGCTGAAAGACAGCCACAGTCTATATCTTGAACCTGTACTGGGATACAGCGTAAAAGCAATGGACGGTACCGACAGTGCCACACTTCTTAAATATCTGCGCATCATCGAAGAAGAAGATCCCCAGCTTATCATCAGCTTTAATGAAGAGCATCACGAGATAAGCGTGCAGGTCATGGGAGAAGTGCAGCTTCAGGTATTGAAGCGGAATATGCATGACAGGTTTTCAGTGGAGATTGAATTTGGAGAAGGCCGTGTGGTATATAAGGAGACCATTGCGGATCCTGTTGAGGGCGTGGGACACTTTGAACCGCTGCGGCATTATGCAGAGGTACATCTTCTTCTGGAGCCTGCAGAGCGTGGCAGCGGACTCAGTTTCGGCAGCATATGCAGTGAAGACATACTGGATAAGAACTGGCAGAGGCTGATACTCACCCACCTTAAAGAAAAACAGCACAGAGGCGTGCTTACAGGAGCGGCACTTACGGATACCAGGATAAGCATACTTACGGGACGCGCCCATCCCAAGCATACGGAGGGCGGCGATTTCCGCCAGGCAACCTACAGGGCGGTAAGACAGGGGCTTATGCAGACCCGCAGCATATTGCTGGAGCCTTATTATTTTTTCAGGATAGAGCTTCCGGCATCATCTCTGGGGCATGCCATGACGGATATCGAGGCCATGCAGGGCAGCATAGATGCGCCCGAAAGCGATGGCGTCAATGCTACACTTACGGGAAGGGCAGCGGTATCCTGCATAAGGAATTATGCAAAGGACCTTGCAGCCTATACCGCCGGCCGCGGCAGCATTTCCTTAAGTCTTGCGGGATATGATATCTGCCACGATCCGGAGGAAGTGATCGAAAAGGCCGGATATATGCCGGAGGCGGATCTCAGGAATACTCCCGATTCCGTATTCTGCGCGCACGGCGCGGGCTTTGTGGTGCCCTGGAGCGAAGTGTTTGACTATATGCATGTGGAGAGCGCTTACACACCGTTTACCGATGAGAATGTAAATAAAGAAGAAAGTTTCAGCGCCAGGGTACGCGCGCCCAAGAGTGCCGATGGTGTTACAGGACTTGGTACAGATGAAGTGGACGCCATCTTAAACCGTACCTTCTATGCAAACAGTTCACACAGTGTGAACTCCGAAGGCAGGCGCAGACAGGGCGTAGGTGCACGTGAATTGCTAAAGCCGGCGGAAGCAGATCCTTATGATGATTATGTATTCAAGCCTGCGGAAAAGAAGCAGGAATATCTGGTTGTAGACGGATATAATATGATATTTGCATGGCAGGATTTAAAATCGCTTGCAAAGGATAACATGGATGCCGCCAGGGATAAGCTTGTTGATCTGCTCAGTAATTATCAGGGATATACCGGCAAGGAGGTAATGCTGGTCTTTGATGCATACCGGTCTCCGGGGCGGGGCAGGCAGATGGATTACGCAGGACTGCATGTGGTCTATACTGCAGAGAATGAAACTGCTGATATGTATATAGAACGTTTTGCAACTAAAAACGGAAAGAAATATGATGTCACCGTGGCAACGAATGATGGTCCGGTGCAGGATATTGCCTGGGGCAGCAGCTGCAGAAGACTTTCTGCGGGTGAGCTGGAAAGGCTGGTTAAGGGATAAAGGCTTTACTTGACCCGTATGGGTGACGGCTGTAGAATATCCTGGATGGTTTTTATCAGGGGAGGAGAAAAAGTTTGGAAGCATTTGATGAACTGGTCGAGGTGGTGAGGCGTCTGCGCGCAGAGGATGGCTGCCCCTGGGACAGGGAACAGACCCATGAGAGTCTTAAGGCGCCATGTATAGAAGAGGCTGCAGAGACCATATGCGGCATAAACGTATTGGCGCAGACCGGTAATCCGGAGAACCTTAAGGAAGAGCTGGGAGATCTGCTGCTTCAGATCGTCATGCATGCACAGATAGCCAAAGAAGACGGGGATTTCACTATCGAAGATGTGATACGCGGGATCAGCGAAAAGATGATACGCAGGCATCCCCATGTATTCGGAAATGAAAAAGTATCAGACAGCGGAGAAGTACTGCTTAACTGGGAAGCTATAAAGGCAAAGGAAAAAGAAGGTAAGGAAGACTTAAGCGCATATCTGTCAAAAGCTTTTGACGAGTCTGAGGATCTTATTGAAAGGGCAAGGAAAAGAAAAGGCTTATGAAAAGTATAAGAACGCTGATCCCCGCCCTGATCCTTATGATGATACTCGCAGGCTGTACGCAGAGTGTGGCAGCGCCGGCGTCTCCAACACAGACTCCTGTTGTAAGTAATGATACTGTTTCGGAAGATGAGGCAGCGCTTTCGGACAATACGGCGGCCGTATCGGAGGATAAGGCAGCAGTCTCGGAGAACACCGTAAAAGCTGAAAAAAAGGAAGTCGTATCAATAGACAGCCTTCCATACAATCTGGAGAGATATGAAAATGAGGCAAAAGAGCCGCACCCCGTATATGAAGAATTCGGAGGCAGGCTGATACCTGCAAACGCCAGATATATCGATATCTCCGGAATAAACTTAAAGGATAAGGATTTTGATGCTTTTCTTGATACCCTTACGGATGTGAAGGGTATAACCATGAAAGACTGCGGCCTTTCAAACGACGGATACGCCGCAATTACGGATGCGCATCCGGATATAAAATTTATCTGGAACATCAGGGTTAAGAACTGGGTTATACCTACGAATACGGTTGCTTTTTCCACGCTTATAGGCTGGCCCGGAAACTGTCCGCTTTATGATTATGACGCCAAGTATCTTAAATACTGTACCGATATGGTGGCGCTGGATCTGGGACACTGCTATATCACGGATTTCAGTTTCCTGGAAAACATGCCGGAGCTGAAGATCCTTATCATCGTTGAGAATTATACATATCCGGACAGTCACAGAAGACTTAAGGATATATCGGCGGTGGGCAATTGCAAGAAGCTCCGCTATTTTGAATTCTTTGCAAATGATGTTGAGGATATAAGCGTTATCTCAGAACTTACGGAACTTGAGGATCTGAATCTCTGCTATAACTGGACCAGGACCTGCGATTCCATAAAGAATCTGCCCCATTTAAAAAGGCTCTGGATATACGGAACACGCATACCTTCGGCGGATCTGCAGGAGCTTCGAGAGATATACCCGGATGTACAGATAATAACCAGCGGATCGGGTTCCGTGGATCAGGGCTGGCGCAGCGGTGAGCGTTACGAGGCCATGCGTGACATGGTCATTAATAACAAGATCGATCCTATTTACGCCGTGGACGCCACAACCTATGAAGAGACCATGATGACCGCACCTTATCCGGTGCCTGAAGAGGAAGAAGAAAAGCCGGCTGTCGAAGAAAACAAGACAGTGGAAGAAACAAACGAAGATAATACTGCAGCTGCGCCGGAGGAAGAAACACAGGCTGATAATAACGAAGAAAAAACAGAGGAGGAAGAAGACGATGAAAAATAAGATCGAATTTCTTGTGGCAGATATCACCACTATGGAGGTGGACGCTATAGTGAATGCGGCAAATAAGACTCTGCTGGGAGGAGGCGGAGTTGACGGGGCCATACATTTTGCGGCGGGGCCGGAACTGCTTGAAGAATGCAGAAAGCTGGGCGGCTGCGAAACCGGCGCTGCAAAGATCACAAAGGGCTACAAACTTCCTGCAAAATATGTGATCCATACAGTGGGGCCTATCTATAGCGGCACCAGCAGGAATGCGGCGGAATTATACAGCTGTTACAACAGCAGCCTTGATCTGGCTGCAGAAAATGATATCCACAGCATAGCTTTCCCGGCTATCTCGACAGGCGTATACGGTTATCCCAAGGCAGAGGCTGCAGTGATAGCCCTTAAAGCCATTGTGAACTGGCTGGATAACCATAAGGATTACGGTATGCAGGTTAATATAGTATGCTATTCGAATGCTGACTATAAGATATATGAGGCAGTGTTAAAGGGCGGTAAGCAGTAAGCTTACAGCTCTTTATCACTTTTGATCTTTTTGATCCATTTACCGCTTCGTAAGCGGATAACGCACCAGATGGTCTTTAATACCTGGTCTGATTTAAGGCAGAAGTAGATCCAGAAGGCAGGAAGATGCAGTACCAGTCCGGCCAGCACTCCCAGGGGGATCGATACCACCCAGAGGAAGAGGTTGTCTGCGATCATCAGTACCTTGGTATCACCGCCGCCGCGCAGCACGCCTTTTGTCATGATGCTGTTGGTGGCCTGGAAGACGATTATCATGCTTATGGAAAGCATGAGCTGTGAAGCTATGTGTCTGGTTTCCTCCAGGAGGTTATAGGCGTTGATCATAGGCTGTGATATGATCATGACTATTCCTCCGGCTATCAGACCGAAGAAAAGTCCAAGTCCCATAAAAGCATAGCCCTGATCCAGGGCTTTTTGTTTGTCTCCCTCTCCCAGGGTTTTGCCGGTGATGATGCAGCCGGCCTGCGAGAAGCCCTGTATCACAACGGACGCCAGCATCTGGGTCACGGTGGTAACGGCGTTGGCCGCTACGAAATTCTCACCAAGTCTTCCTATTACCATTGCAACGGAATTATTTCCCAGCGCCAGTATACCGTCGCTAATCAGCACGGGGATGCTTATACGGATATATTCATTCCAGAGTTTGCCTACTTTTCCGAACAGGTCTTTAATTCGGATATTTATGCGCGTATCTTTGATAAAGAGATAGCCGCAGATAACGCAGAATTCAAATATCCTGGCAACCAGGGTTCCAAGTGCGGCGCCTGCTTCTTCCATTCTGGGAGCACCGAATTTACCGAAGATGAAAACATAATTGGCACCTACGTTTATAAAGAAAGCGGCGATGGACGTGATCAGCGGTATCTGTACCATGCCTACATTTCGCAGGATGATGGTACAGGTCAGCGAAAGCGATAGCAGGAAATAAGTTATTACGGACCAGTTCAGGTAATTGATGCCGCATTTGATAATGGGGGCTTCATCCGTATATATGAGCATTATCTGCTCGGGAAAAAAGAAGGTAGCCAGACAGAACAGCGTTGACAGTGCCAGGCAGAGCCGTACCATTATCACCACGGTGTTTTTTAATGATTTTTTATCCTGCATTCCGTAGTATCTGGAAACCAGTACGGAGGCGCCCATACCTATGCCCATGCAGAAGATCTGGAAAACGGAGATGAACTGGTTGGCAAGGGATACAGCCGAGAGCTGGGTCTGGCCTATCTTGCCTATCATTATGGTGTCCATCATGTTTACGCCAGTGGTTATCAGGGACTGCAGGGTGATGGGTATGCTTATGGCGGCAACCGCCTTGTAGAACTGCGGATCTTTTATTATAAGTTTTCCTGTTTTCATTTATTTCGCCCTCTTTTTTGTCACAACTTTAGCATTATATCACAATATCATCAGGAATTGCACTAGCCATGACATACAGAAAAATCGTAAAAATCTCTAAAAAAGGGTATAGGCTATTGATACATTTGCACAGACGAGTTATTCTGGCGCAAACTTAAGTGTGAGAGAAACAAGGAGAAAGACTATGGAGGCTGTTGTTAAAGAAAAAAAGAATAATACAAAGATAAGCGAAAATACGCCGCTTCTGGCGATAGCGGGCCCTATCTTTTTTGAGATGCTCCTGGGCATCATGCTCAACAATATAGATACCCTGATGCTGAGCCATTATGATGAGAACGCCGTGGGAGCGGTAGGAAACGCAAACCAGATAATGTTTATGATAAATATCCTTTTTAACGTGATCGCTACGGCTACCGGCGTGGTTGTGGCACAGTATCTGGGCGCAGGTAAAAAGGATAAGATGAACATGATCTATTCCCTGGCGGTGATATTCAATGCAACATTGGGAGTGGTGCTCAGTGCCGGTATAGCCCTGGCCAATCCGCTGTTTTTGAACATACTGAATATCTCCCCGGAGATGAGGCCTCATGCTTCTACATATATAATGATAGTAGGCGGCGGAAGCTTCCTTATGGCAATATATAACGTGCTTATACAGATACTGCGCTGCAACGGTTTCCCCAAGGTGGGCATGTATATTTCCGTAGCGATAAACGTGATCAATATAGGAGGTAACTATCTCTTCCTGTACGGAGGCCTCAGTCATCTTAATATAGGCGTGGCCGGCGTTGCGATATCGACAGTTGCGGCAAGGACCATCGCTGTGATCGCGGCCATAGCTTTCTTCTATATTACTAAGACCGGAAAGATCTCGATAAAGTATATCAGACCCTTCCCTGTGGATCTGCTGGCAAAGATGGTGAAGATAGGTCTTCCTTCCGCAGGCGAGAATCTTTCTTATACGCTTTATCAGATGGTACTGCTTTCCTTTGTTAACCGGATGGGCAACGATTCCGTGAATGCCAGGGTATACTGTAATTCCCTTATATCCTTTGCGATGCTGTTTTCCAACTCATCGGCAATGGCCACACAGATAATCACCGGACATCTGGTGGGCGCAGGCAAGGAAGATGCGGCGTATAAGCGTGTATTCAAAACCCTGCGTACTTCCATGCCGATCACCATAGCAATGGCTGCGTTTAACTGGCTGATCTGCCCCTTCACCTTAAGGATCTTTACGGAGAATGAGAGCATTATAGCCCTTGGAAGCACCATCATGCTGGTTGATATCTTTGTAGAGACCGGCAGATGCCTGAATATGACCTTTGTAAGTTCACTGAAGGCCGCCGGAGCCTATGTATTCCCGCTTATCGTAGGGCTTATAACCATGTGGGGCATAGGGCTTACGGTTGGTTATGCGATGGGCGTGGCCGCAGGTATAGGCGTTGCCGGCATCTTTATGGGAACGGCAGCGGATGAATGTATAAGAGGCCTGATCGTCCTTTATTACTGGGCGCGGAAGAAATGGTACGGCAAGGCTGTGGTGGATTATTCAAAACAGCAGCTGGCATAAGCTGATCTGACCGCTTATCCCCTGTGGATAGGCGGTTTTTATTTTACAAGGCATTCGGGATACTTGAACAGCAGCTTTTTTTATGCTAAAGTTGTTTCGTTTGTTAATACAATGACGGTGAAAGTCGGCTGATATGATATTAAAGACGATCACAAAAGAAGACCTGGAAAAGCCGGAGCTTATAATATATTCGGAAAAGTCCGAAGTGCAGCTGCGCAGATGTAACGAACCTGCACCGGGATGCTTTATAGCGGAGAGCATAAGAGTTATAGGAAGAGCGCTGGATGCGGGCTACGAAGCCATATCTTTCCTGACTGAGGAAAGACATTTAAGCGATCCGCTGATGGAACGGCTGGGGGATATCCCTGTATATGCAGGAAGTCCGGAAATACTCAGCAGTCTTGCAGGATACAAGCTGACCGGCGGCGCCCTCTGCCTTATGAAACGCAGGAAGTTGCCTGATGCCAAGGAAGTGCTGAAAGATGCGCGGCATGCAGTTATCCTTGAAGGGATCAATAATCCTACAAATGCAGGAGCAATATTCAGAGATGCCGCGGCGCTTGGAGCTGACGCTCTGCTGCTGACGCCGGACTGCAGCGATCCACTATACCGAAGGGCGGCGCGGGTTTCCATGGGAACGGTCTTTTCACTGCCCTGGTGTTATTTCGGCAGTAACAGACAGGCAGATATCGATCTGCTTAAAAATGAAGGCTTTTTTACTGCGGCTATGGCTTTAAATAAGGATTCCTGCAGCTTAAGGGAAGTATCTGCGGAAAGCAGGAAAAAGATAGCCGTGCTGCTGGGAAATGAGAACGACGGATTATCGCCCGATACTATAGCAGGCTGTGACAGCAGCGTGATCATACCGATGATGAACGGAGTAGATTCGCTCAATGTGGCGGCAGCCGCTGCAGTAGCATTCTGGGAATTGTTTTCATAAATACTGATACATATAACGGAGGAACGGAAATGGGAAACTGGGGAGACGATACGGATTTTGAGGTAAAAGCCCTTAAGGATCATGAAGGACGTTTTACCGTAAATTTTAAAAAGATCTATACCGATGTAGATGAGATTTCGGAAAAAACTCTGGAGGTTACCGACAAACACCCGAAGGATTCGCTTATGAAACTCTGGGCCGGGACCATGGTGGGTATTTTTATATTCTTTATGCTGACATACCAGATACTGGCAGTGGTCACGCTGCCCTTCATTGCATTTTATATCATAGGACTTTTCAGGATATTTAAATGCTGGAAGAGCTTTAAGTACAGTGCCGTACAGTTCTGGCTTATGAGCATCGGAGCTATGGCCGCGTTGTTCCTGATATCGCGTGTCTTACAGCAGCTGATCATGAAATTTGTTCTGTAAATATAAGGCGTCACACTACGTGGCGCTTTATTGTTTCCCAGTCCGGGCAGCGGCAGTAATTGCTGCCGGGGAGTTCGCAGTTATGATTCCAGGGTCGGTCAAAGACCAGCACCTTAAGCTGCGGCAGATGATCGAAGAACTTAAACGCAGAAGGTGAATCCTCCACGGCGTAATCGAATTTCATCTTATAGTAATCTTCAACGCTCAGGCCGTAGCTGCTGCCCTTCAAAAAGTTTTCCCTGCCATACTTATCAAAGCAGTAAAGCGGGATGTCCTTAAGACCGTGGGTGTCAAGCCAGCTGCGTGATACTTCGTAGGTACTTAAGGGACGCCCTGTAATTATCGACACATTTATGCCCCTGCTTATCCATTCGTTTATGGTGGCTGAAGCTCCGGGAGTTTCTTTATAGGAGAGGAGTTCCTCCGGTTCATGACCTCTGACCAGAAGTTCGTCATATTGTTCTTCAGTCAGATCATAGGCCTTCTGAAGGTTGAAATACCTCATCTCTTCATAAGGCACGTTCTTTCCGAACATTTTATTAACCAGATCGCAGAAAGCCCGTGCTGTTTCGCACAGACAGTCATCAAAATCAACGTATATATTCATAAAAACCTCACCTGTTACAATCTCCGGCTATTATATGTTGTTTTCATTTCACGGTCAATATCGGGGGCCTGTCCACTAAATGAAATGCATGCAATATTATTGCAATTGCAATAATATTGTAGTACAATTGTCATGCGCGATTCAGGAGGTGATATTTATGTCGAGTATGATACAGGTACGTGTGGATGATGAATTGAAGTTCAGATCGGATAGTTTGTTTAAAGAGCTGGGAATAGATACTACAACTGCTATTCGTATTTTTCTTACACAGGCAGTTGCAAATAACGGGTTTCCGTTTGAAATAAAAAAGCCGGTTGTTAATCCATATGTTCCAATGGATGAGGAAGTGATGCTTCAAAAACTTGAAGTGTCGAGAAAACATGCGTCTGAAGGAAAATACAGAGATGCAGATGATGTGATAACCGATATGAGGAAGAAATATGGATTATAAGGTTGTTGTTACAGAAGATGCAGAGGCTGACCTTGACAGATATATCAGTTATCTCTTGTTTGTTAAGAAGAATAAGCAGGCGGCTAAGAATGTACTTGAAGATTTTGAAAAAACCAAAGAAGATTTAAGAAAAGCTGCCGGGAGCGTAAAGTTGTGTGATAATCCGAGATTGAAGCAGTTGGGGTATAGAAGGATTGATTTTCGGGCTCACAGATACTTTATGTTATACAGAATAGATGGTGATAAAGCTGTAGTAGATAATATCTTTCATGAGTTACAGGACTACGAGAGCAAAATGATATGATCGCGGAGGCTGATCCCACACAGTTCATTGGGTGGACCGGATCCAACGGAGATATCCCGCAAACCTATGTGGTCATAGGTCTGGGAGAGAAGGGCGACCGGGAGTATAAGGCTAACTGGGTAGCCGTGAACTGAAACCTGTAAAAGGAGAGACGTTATGCAGAATGTGATACATAAAGATGTTATGGACCCTTCGGGATTTGTTGTTTTGGCAGATCACGTTCCGGGGATCATCCAGGAGATCAGATATTATTCCACATATAATTTTATCAGGGAACGTATAGACGGATACGAAGAGCCCTGCGCTCTGCTCACGATAGAGGCAGCAAGGGCGTTAAAAGCCGTAAGCAATGAAATGTTTGTAAAGGGATACAGGCTCAAGGTCTTTGATGGCTACCGTCCGGCCTGCGCGGTCAAGCAGTTCGTAATGTGGGGTATAGAGGATACCGATATCCGCATGAAACCGTACTTTTATCCGGATCTGGAGAAGCAGGATCTGTTTGTTAAGGGATATATTGCGTCACGCTCCAGCCACAGCCGGGGCAGTACCATCGATCTTACCCTCTTTGATATGGCTTCCGGGAAAGAAGTGGATATGGGCAGTCCCTTCGACCTCTTCAGCGAAAAGTCGCATCCCGATTGCAGGGACATCACCGATGAACAGTATCAGAACCGTATGCTGCTGCAGGATGTTATGATACGTAACGGCTTCGCGCCGATAGACTGTGAATGGTGGCATTTTACCCTTGAAAATGAACCGTATCCCGATACTTTTTTCGAATTCCCGGTTTCGGCGGAGTATCTAAAGAAGTAGATTTGTCATTTTGCGTCCAATGGAGTATTTTGGGCTGTATAAAACATGCTGCCGGGATTTTTCCTGATTGCGGCAGAGACGGTTTTCTGGTATAATATCCTCCAAATGGTGCCATGGCACCCGGGGGTAAAATACTTAGGAGAAGGAGACAAAAACATGGATTATCGTGAGGCGTATGAATTCTGGCTGAAGGATGAATACTTCGATCAGAAGACAAAGGAAGAGCTTAAGGCTATCGAAGGAAACGATAAGGAGATAGAGGACCGTTTCTATAAGGACCTGGAATTCGGTACCGGCGGTCTGCGTGGCGTGATCGGCGCAGGTACCAACCGCATGAATATCTATACGGTACGTAAGGCTTCCCAGGGACTGGCTAATTATATAAATAAAGCAGGCACAGGTGCAAAGGGTGTGGCAATTGCTTATGATTCACGCCGTATGAGTCCTGAATTTGCAGATGAGGCAGCGCTCTGCCTGGCAGCAAACGGCATTAAGGCATACGTGTTCGATGCACTGCGCCCCACGCCCGAGCTTTCATTTGCACTTCGTACTTTGGGCTGCACCGCAGGTATAGTGGTGACCGCCAGCCATAATCCTCCGGAGTATAACGGATACAAAGTATACTGGGAGGACGGCGCACAGGTAACACCTCCCCACGATACAGGCATTATTGCCGAGGTTAATGCCATCACCGATTTCCGTACCATGAAGACCATGAGTAAGGCCGATGCCCAGGCAAAGGACCTTTATCAGGTGATCGGTAAGGAAATAGATGATAAATATATGGAAGAGCTCAAGAAGCAGATCATCCATCCTGAGGTTATTGAGTCGGTTGCAAATGATATAAAGATAGTTTACACACCCTTCCACGGTACGGGTAATGTGCCTGTCCGCCGTATATTAAGCGAGCTGGGCTTTAAGAACGTATATGTGGTTCCCGAGCAGGAAGAGCCGGATCCCGATTTCACTACCCTGGATTATCCCAATCCCGAGGATCCCAAGGCGTTCACACTGGCTCTTAAGCTGGCAAAGGAAAAAGGCGCTGATATCGTTATGGCTACCGATCCCGATGCAGACCGTCTGGGAATCTATGCCCTGGATACAAAGAGCGGTGAGTATATACCTTTTACCGGAAATATGTCCGGTATGCTGATCGCAGAATACATCTTAAGGGAGCGCCTGGCTAACGGCTCCATGCCTAAGAACCCTGCACTGGTAACCACCAGCGTTACCACCAATATGGCTCACGCCATCACCAAGGCATACGGCGTAAAGGAGATTGACGTACTCACCGGCTTTAAGTATATAGGCGAGCAGATCAAGAAGTTTGAAGAGACCGGCTGCAACAATTATGTATTCGGTCTGGAAGAGAGCTACGGCTGTCTGGCAGGTACCCATGCAAGGGATAAGGATGCCGTTGTGGCTGTTATGTGCCTCTGCGAAGTGGCAAGCTACTGCAAGAAGCAGGGTATCACCCTCTGGGATATGATGATAGAGATGTACGAAAAGTACGGCTACTACAAGGAGACCCAGTATGCCATCACCAAGAAGGGCAAGGAAGGTCTTGAAGAGATAGCTGCCATGATGGAAAAGCTGCGTAATGATCCGCCCAAGGCATTCGGTGATCTGAAGGTTAAGACTTTCAGGGATTACAAGACCCACAAGACCATCGATATGGAGAGCGGCAAGGAAGGCGAGACGGATCTTCCTACCAGCAACGTTCTCTACTTTGACCTTGAGAATGATTCCTGGTGCTGCGCACGTCCTTCCGGAACAGAGCCTAAGATCAAATTCTATATGGGCATCAAGGGCACCGGGCTTGATGATGCACAGAGCAGACTGGATGCGCTGACTGAGGCGGTAAAATCATTTATCTGATGATATCTAGGAAATAAACTTTACGCCCTGCCCTACGGCGGGGCGTTTTTTTGGAAAAGAGATATGTTCGGAAGCATTAAAAAGACCATAAACTACTTCAAACGCAACGGTTTCACCGATACCTGGTATGCGGTGCAGGAGAGATTATGGGAAAAAAAGCATGTAAAATACGAATATGAGCCACCTGTCGAGGAAGAACTGAAGGTACAGAGGGGGAAAAAATACGACAGACCCCTCAAATTCTCCATAGTTGTCCCTGCATATGAGACGGCGGAAGTATTCCTGCAGGATCTGATACTTTCGGTAGAGGAACAGACCTACAGTGATTATGAACTGATCATCGCAGATGCATCTGAGAGCAATAAGGTCGGGGCGGTAGTAAAGAGTTTTATGGAACAGTATGATAACATAGTGTACCATAAACTGGACAGTAACGGCGGGATCTCCGTTAATACCAATGCTGCCATAGATATGGCAACAGGGGATTATATAGCGCTTTTGGATCATGACGATTTTATCACTCCGGACGCGCTTTATCTTATCAGGGAAAAGATCGACAAATCGGATCAGCCTGTGCTGGTATACAGTGATGAAGACAAGACGGACCGCTATATTGAGAGATGGTTCGATCATCATAAAAAGAGGGATTTTGACAGGGAACTGATACTTTCAAATAATTATATCTGTCATTTTTCGGTGTTCAGGGCAGATGTTATAAAGGAACTTAAGCTCAGAAAAGATTTTGACGGGGCACAGGATCATGATCTGATACTGCGCACGGCCTTATGGTGCCGGGAAAAATACGGTGAAAAGCAATTGGAGGAGAAGATCTGCCATGTGCCGCAGGTGCTTTATCACTGGCGCTGCCATGAGGATTCAACTGCGGCAGATCCTGCGGCCAAGCAGTATGCTTTTGATGCAGGCCGCCACGCCATAGAGGAAGCTCTTAATGCCGAAGGCATAAAGGCGGAAGTTAAAGAGATGAAGCATCTGGGCTTCTTCAGGGTGGAATATGAAGGCGGGATCTTTGAGCAGAGACCCGATGTGGGTATAGTCGGAGGGCCGCTTTTTAAAGATGAAAAGACCGTTGGCGGCGCTATGGAAGCAGACGGGAAGCTGATATTCGACGGCTTATATCAGGGCTTTTCCGGCCCTATGCATATTGCGGCGCTGCGGCAGTGCGTTCCGGCTGTGGATCTGCGTAACGCCGTGATCAGGGAAGAACTGATCCCTCTGTATAAGGAGATAACGGGTTATGAATATCCTTTTCCCGGTGATGACGATATTGAACGGGTCAAAGGAAAAAGTCTTAAATTCTGCAATAAATTACGCGAGAAGGGCATTATTGTAGTGTATGATCCGGAGCAGCGTAATCCAGATTGAGCGAATATGGCCATAAAACTATCGGTTATCATACCGAATTATAACGGAAAACAGTACCTCGAAGCATGCGTGGACTCTCTTTTTAAGCAGAGTGTACGCTCTTTTGAGGTTATCATCGTAGATGACGCTTCCACGGACTCCTCGGCAGAGACTCTTAAGGAAAAATACCCGGAAAATGCGGGCCTTCCCCTTGTGAGATATCTGAAGCATGAAACAAACAAGGGCTTTGCGGCATCCGTGAACGATGGCATAGCTGCTGCAGATTCCGGATATGTCCTGCTGCTCAATAACGATACCGTGGCAGATCCGGGTTTTGTGGAAGCAATGTGGCGCGAGATACGCCGTTCCGGGGATATTTTCTCCGTATCGGCAAAGATGCTCAATATGCATGAGCCTTCGAAGATGGATGACGCCGGAGATTATTTCTGCGCATTGGGCTGGGCTTTTTCCGATGCCAGGGATAAGGAGGCATCAAAATATAACAGGCGCAGGGAAGTATTCAGTGCCTGCGGAGGGGCGGCCATTTACCGGAAGGACGTACTGCAGAAGATAGGCGGTTTTGATGAAGCGCATTTTGCCTACCTTGAGGACGTGGATCTGGGCTACAGGGCTAAGCTGCAGGGATACCGCAATATCTATTCGCCAAAGGCTGTAGTGCTCCATGCGGGCAGCGGCAGCAGCGGATCCCGTTATAATGACTTTAAGCTGCGTCTTACGGTGCGTAATCAGGTCTACCTTTTATACAAGAACATGCCGCTGTGGCAGTGGATTTTGAATCTGGTGCCGATCCTTGCCGGCTGGATCATTAAATTCGTCTTCTTTGCAAGGAAGGGCATGGGAAAAGGCTACATCAATGCATTTGCTGAGGGAATAAGACTGTGCAGGGCAAATAAGGAGAAGAAACAGGACTTCTCCCGCATCACCCTTTCACGGCAGCTCAAACTGGAAGGACAGCTGATAATTAACACGGTTCGACGTTTTTTGTGATATAATATATAAGATTCTTCGGGCTAAAGCCCTCAGAATGACACGGGTGGTGTCATCCTGAGCGAAGCTTTCCGTGTCATCCTGAGCGAAGCGAAGGATCTTTGGAGCGTGATAACACTATGATAAGAGACAACCAGAAGGTGCTGAACCGCATACATGTTTTGCTGGATGCTATGCTGATCGCCGGTTCTTATATCCTTGCATGGTATATAAAATTTGAATTGTTAAGCTCTGCGGATGATGTTTCCATAGGACATCATTCAATGGAGACTTATTTCTCGCTTCTGTATTATATTATACCCGGATATCTGGTGATTTATTATCTATGCGATCTGTATATCTCCAAGCGCTATTCCAGCGTAGAGAGGGAGATCTTCAACGTATTCAAGGCTAATGTACTGGGAATAGGCGTGATCATCATGATCATGTATATCCGGAAGCTGACGGATTTTTCACGTGCGATGATGTTCTATTTCTTCCTGCTTTCCATCTTCAGTACCGTGATGGAGAGGCAGGTCATAAGAAAAGTACTGCGGACCATCCGCAAGCGCGGCTATAATCTTAAGCATGTGGTGCTGGTGGGTTATTCCAGAGCGGCGGAATCCTATATCGACAGGATACTGGAAAACCCCCAGTGGGGCTATGTGGTATGCGGTGTGCTGGATGACCATATACCTGCCGGGACCGAATACCGTGGCGTTAAGGTGCTGGGACGTATAGCCAATCTGGAGGTGATATTGCCGGAGAATAAGCTGGATGAGATAGGCATAACCCTTTCGCTTCAGGATTATGACCGCCTTGAGGAACTGGTACGCCAGTGCGAAAAGGCCGGAGTACATACCAAGTTTATACCCGATTATAACAGTGTGATCTCTTCAAACCCCTATATTGAGGATCTGACGGGACTCAGTGTTGTAAATATCCGTTATGTACCTCTTACAAATACTATAAATATGCTGATCAAGCGTATCATGGATTTTATCGGATCGTTTATACTGATAATACTTTTCTCGCCGGTAATGCTGATATCTGCACTGATGATAAAGCTTACGGATGGCGGAAAGGTCATCTTTAAGCAGGAGAGAGTGGGACTTCATAATAAGACTTTTATGATGTACAAATTCCGCAGCATGCGCGAGCAGAAGGATGAGGAAGAAAAAGAGGGATGGACCAGGAAGGGTGATCCCAGAATAACGGGTATCGGCCGGTTTCTTCGTAAGACCAGTCTGGACGAACTGCCCCAGCTTTTTAATGTGCTGGTGGGTCAGATGTCCCTGGTGGGCCCCAGACCCGAGAGACCCCAGTTTGTCGAAAAGTTCAAGGAAGAGATACCCGGCTATATGATCAAGCATCAGGTGCGCCCCGGAATGACCGGCTGGGCGCAGATCAAAGGCTTCCGCGGCGATACCTCTATACGCCGCAGGATAGAATGCGACCTCTATTATATCGAGAACTGGACCCTGATGATGGATATCAAGATTCTGTTCCTTACCCTGTTCAAGGGATTTATCAACAAGAATGCGTATTGAAATCTGTTAATTTTGTCTGAGAGCGTCTATGGCTGTCTACGGTCATTTTTTTGCAGTGTTTTCAATGGTTTCGGATATTTAAAGAATGCATACTTGATAAATGATTGTCCGTCTAAGTTCGTCAATATAGTACTATAATTCGTCTGAAAACACCCATTTTATTTAATGCGCCGAGGTAGAAAAAGGGGTAGAAAAAGAGGTAGAAAATCCCATATCTGACAAGGGTTTCCAAAGTTTTTCAAAGCTAAAATAATAATCATAGGAGACTTAAAAGAGGGTTTAAAACAGACAGATACAGGAGTATACTATTTAAGACTCCCGGATCTTAAGTTGGTTATAACAGCAACGGAATATGGATATAAACGTGCGGATGGAGTTTACGTCATTCCTATCGGGTGCCTGAAAGATTGAATGAGGTATAAGTATCACATGTATTAATTCGGCGATATTTTGGAAGATATAAAAAAGCAGGCATAAGAAACTAAGTTGATATATAAACGATGGAGGAAGAGAAAATATGAAGAGAAGACAGATGGTGGCAATACTGGCAATGATAATGATAGTAACGGGGTGTTCGGGATGCGGAGTGTCTGATTCACAATCTTCGGGGGCTTCATATAGCGGAGATTCATCCGGAGAGAAGGATTCTTCGAAAGATGAAGATAAAACAGAGGATGCAAAGGAAAAAAATCCGGCAGAAGATGAGTATGATGGAAAGGTTTCCGAAGTCAGCAAGAAAGATGGGGAGGTACGTGAAGGAAACACTGTATGTCTGGAAGATATTCAGAAATACATGGACGGGGAAAGCCATGGAGATATTCTGGCGATAAAGGATAAGGATTCTGACAGTTTCCGTATATTAGACACTATAAAAGAGGATATACCGGGTATGAGTGCGGATGATTATAACCTTAGTACAGGTTTTTGGTCATTTGCATATCCGCTTGAATGCCTGGTGAAATGGAATCCCGATAAGGAAGATATAGTTTTATTCTCTGACAAAAACACAAGCATAAGCTTGAACTTTTACGAGACGCTTGATAGTTCCGGTGGTATAACGTATATCGCGCCTTTTGCGATACTTGAACCATATGAAGGAGGAATAACCAGTATTGCATATGATCTGAGCGCATCCAAATATAAGGAATTATATGGTTATTGCCGTATTTCGGAAAACATGCCATTGGATGATACTGTTTATTTAAGCTTGGAGCAGATGACTATCAATGGTGCTGCGGAGGAAGAGTGGGTAGATCAGTATACACCCGGCTATAATGTGATCACAGAAGATTTTGATGCCAAGCATGGCTATATCCTGCTTCCTGATGATCAGCCGATCACTATAAATGGATATATTGGCACAAAGAAATATGAGGCTGTGTTAAAGCCGGCGATGGCGCTGCTTAGGGATGATGATGAACCGGTGAAACCTGACTATCAGCTTACAAATGACGGCTATTCCATTCTGGACATGTCGCCTCTTCTGGAGCAGTTTGGAGATGCGGAAGAAATATATGGGTATGATTCTGCAGATCGTATAAACTTTATCGGGACAGATGTATTTTTGTATATAGAGTATTGAGTTTACGGTGATGGAAACCCGGTATCAAAAGTATATGAGGGCCTTATTATGGCAATTGAAAATAGTACAATAACTGCAGATCTATTAAGAAAATACTTAACTAAATATCAGGTCTGGGATGAAGATAATAATAAGTTAGCAGATTTTAGAGATGCTCAGCAGTATTACGCTCAGGCAATAGAAGCTTTTGGGAATTATTATAAAGCCTGTCCGGAAGAAAAAGATATAAGAATGACAATACTGTATACAGGTACATTTGTAGCCTTGAGAGCAGTAAATTCATTTGAGCATGTTATTGCCAGATATCATGAAGAATTCAGAGAGGACAGATCTAATAATGCAAAGCCATTTATTATTCCGGAAGTAAAAAAAGAAGGTGTAGCTGAAAAATATGGCAGATATACGGAATTAGTCAGGAATATCAGAGATATTACTCCGGAGTTAGATCTGTGGTTAAAAAAATTCTCTTTGCATCATAAAAAAGATGTTGCAACTGAATATGATGATGTAACAATTACTGAAAACGGACTGGGAATAAATCATTTTAAGAGTTTAATTGACTATTGTGAATTAATGATCAGGAGTATTTATATATTAGCAGCGGAGAATCCTTCTGAAACAGAAAAAGCTGAAAAAGTTAATTATTTATTTCAAAAGGGCAGTGATAGTTTAACAGGTTTATTACTTTTATATGGTTCGCAGGATTTAGGGAATACGGATCCAAATGATTTTTCGACAGATCAGTTTAAAGGATATTTTGTAAGCTGCACACATATGCTTGGGGAGCTTATGTCAGCATTATTATTGTCAGAAAACCCTGATTCAGATGTAGATCATATGTCACCGGCAGATTTAGCCACAGCATTAATTGGAGTTAAAAGATGCGCATCTGCCCAAATGCTCTATGAATTTGAAGATAATCTTCATAAATTATTTGCAGTTGAAAAAGCTGATGATCCCAAAGAATTTGGCCCCCCCGGTAAATTAATCGCAATATTGAGCCGTGCGCTGGAAATAGCACAGGAAATGAAGAAAGATATTACGAAGGCTGTAGGAAGCACTATATAAGAAACATTTTATGGAGATACAAAAAATGTCCGTTGTGTATAAATGCAAAATGTGCGGAGGTAATCTGGATGTCCGGGAAGGAATGACAGTATGCGAATGCGAATACTGTGGGGCAGTCCAGACAGTTCCGCAATTAGATGACGAAAAGAAGATCAATCTGTTCTCACGTGCAAACAGATTAAGAAGTGCATGTGAATTTGATAAGGCGTTTGGAGTTTACGAGAGCATTATAGCCGGGTTCCCCGAAGAAGCGGAAGCTTATTGGGGACTGATACTTTGTAAATATGGCATTGAATATGTTGATGATCCGAAGACAGGGAAAAAAATACCAACCTGTCACAGATCATCTTTTGACAGTGTCATGGATGATCCGGATTTTGATATGGTTATGGAGTGCTCGGACCCGGCGTCGCGTGCTGTTTACCGGGAAGAGGCAAAAGTTATTGAAGAATTAAGAAAAGGTATTATAGAGGTTTCTGCAAAAGAAGATCCTTATGACATATTTATCTGCTACAAAGAAACAGACGAAACAGGCGAACGGACAATTGACAGTGTTATTGCACAGGATGTTTATGATGTTCTGACAGAAAAAGGATATAAGGTTTTCTTCTCGCGGATCACTCTTGAGGACAAGCTTGGACAGGAGTATGAACCTTATATTTTTGCAGCGCTCAATTCAGCGCAGATCATGTTGGTATTCGGTACGGATTATGAGTTCTTTAACGCCGTATGGGTAAAAAACGAGTGGAGCCGTTTTCTTGGTATGATCGAAAAGGGTGCGAAGAAAACGCTGATACCCTGCTATAAAGGAATAGATGCATATGATATGCCGAAGGAATTTGCACGGCTTCAGGCCCAGGATATGGGTAAGATCGGTGCGATACAGGACCTGGTCCGTGGCATTGAAAAAATACTTCCGCTATCTGTAAGTAAAACATTTGGTTCAAAAGAGACTAAAGAAGAAAGATCATTGATAGAACGTGGCAATATTGCACTGGAGGACGGAGACTGGGCTAAGGCAACATCATATTTTGATCGTGTTATTGAAACCAATTCCGAAAGCGCTGATACCTGGCTGGGTCTGGCTTTGAGCGAGCTTCAGTTCAAAAGCTGGGATGATCTGGCTGAAGGGTATTATGCTTCGCAATTCAAAATCCGGAAAAATAATGCGTTTCAAAAAGCTGTAAGATATGCAACGGGTGAACTTAAAGAGCGGATTGACACTCTGGACCGATCTATGAAAGAAACCATTGATCGGATTGAAAAAGAATGGGAGACAGAAAAGCGGTCACTTATAGATGAAGCGAAAGGGCAGATCGGAGACAGGGGTATACTTTTAGCAAAAGAATCCGGCTCTGTTCTGTCTTTTGCAGAAAAACATCCGGCTCTCAGAATTAATGATGGATATATCACGCCATATTTTTCGACAGATCTTGATATGATGAGAGCTGTTCATGAAAATCCGTATATATTGACTTATGATGGTGTAATAGAAGATATTCAAAGTATTCTTCCGCTTCTGGAACAGATCGTTAAAGTTAATATTCCTTTGGTTATTTTTTCGAACTTAAGCGTAACGAGTGAGGTATTAACTACACTGATAGTTAATAAACTTCGTGGCACTTTTAAGTGCAATGCGGTCAATATATCTGCTGTAACTAATGAAACAAACGAAGAATATGAAGATATTTTCTGCGCCGGATATGAACAACCTGCTTTTAACAGATATATGGATTCCGAGGTGCTGTATGATATCGCGGCCTATACAGGCGGGCAAGTGATTTCGGATAAAACAGGTCCCGCATTAAAAGATGTATCTTTGGATATGCTGGGGAGGGCATCGGAAGTTATTTCCGATAAATATACAACAGTCATAATAGACGGTAAAGGAACCACCGATGCGGTTGAAGACAGAAAGAAACGGATAGAAGCTGAGCAAAAGAATGATCTGTCTCAAATGTGCCGGGATTATTATAACAGGCGGCTTGAGATGTTTGATTTTTCGGCAGCTGTTATTAATGTCGGCGGAGATGATGAATCTGTTGTTGATTACAGACTGGAGAACCTGAAAGAAACGATCAGTTCAGAACAGCCGGTTTTATCGGATCATAAACCCATAGCAGAAGATTGGGAGCTTATAAGTCAAAAGCTGGTAAATCTGGCTGAATACAATACAGATTGCTGTGGAGCTGTATTGGCGGTAGAATCAAAAGGTTATAAAAGCGGGATCCTGGTGATGCAAACAGGAGCGATCATTAACGAAGGTTTTGTTTCACCATATATGATCACGGATAAAAAAAGATCGGAGGCATTTCTCGTCGATCCGTATATTCTGGTCACTGACAAGAAGATCGTTGATATGCAGGAGTTCCGGGATGTTATGCCCATTCTTGAACAGATTGTCCAATCGGGCAGCAGGCTTCTTATAATTGCCGAAGAGGTAAGCGGTGAGGCCTTAAAGACATTTAATGTTAATATTACTAAAGGTACATTTACGGTTGTCTGTATCAATGCACCAAAGTTTAACGGAACGGTTGATAAAGAATATCTTGAAGATATAGCTTTGAAAACCGGCGCATATTATTTTACGGGATCAAATGGCAGGGAATTAAAAGATGCCGGATTTGATGATCTGGGCAGAGCAAGAAGTGTTTCGGTATCAAAACACATGACTGTAATAGTTGGCGGGAAGTGTAAAGATTTCAAGCTTATAGAGGACAGAGGCCGGAGGATCCTGGAATCTGTTGATGATACAATGGATCCCGAAACAAAAGATCATTACTTAAAACGGTATCGGGAAATGATGGCAAAATCGGTTGAAATACATGTAGGAGCAGACACGGAAGTTCTTGTGAAGGAGAGGCTTGAAAGCATATTGCCTTTGATCCGAAAGAGAAATGAAAGAATTGCTTTGGACAATTCTTCATTAGAAGAAATAGCGCTGTCAGAGGAACAGAAAAAATGCGCTGCGGATCATTATGATTCATTAGCCGGTAAAGTGAAAGCTTATAATGATTTTTTGTTGAAACTTGAGGAGTGTAAAAGCCGCACACAGCAGCAGGCAGATGAATTGAGTCGCAAACGTGAAGAGCAGGAAGCACTTGAGAAACAAAGAATAGCAGAGGAGCGGCAGTTACAGGAAAAACAGAAAGAGGAAGAGAGAAAAAAAGAAAAAAGCAGGAGAGAAGCAGAGCTGAGATTAAAGGAGCTACAATTAATGAGGGCAGAACTTCAAAATGAACTGGATAATCTCAGAGGACTGTTTACCAAAAAAAGAAGAACGGAGATCGAGGCGCTTCTCGAAGAGATAGAAAAAGAGGAACAACATCTCAGGACAGAAATGATCTAAATGTGATATTCACTACGCCTATAACTAATCTGTTTCATAAAATAAGATCACTACCAAGATACAGCTGTCGAATATTGCTATAGGAGTCGGGATATAAAAGGAGGTGTGTCCGGAGTACCGGATATACCTTTTTTGCTTGTAAGCCTTCGGAGACGCATGATATAATGAAATCCGGTTTGGGAATAAAGAATATTCACAGGGAGTGAAGCGATGAAGATCAAATGTGAATACTGCGGATCGATGTTTGACGATACATTGGAGAAGTGCCCCAATTGCGGAGGCACTAATAACAATGTCCGCAGAAGTACCGACGATCAGCCCACTACCATAGAGGGCTTAAAGGAATGGTATAAATCCAAAGGCCTTCCGGATGAGGAAGTGACCAGGTTTTTTATAGGCAGGGACTACAAAGGTTCTAAGGCTTTTGGTATTTATAAAGATGATAAAGGCAAATGCATAGTTTATAAAAATAAGGCGGATGGTTCCCGTGCGGTAAGGTATGAAGGAACCGATGAAGCTTATGCCGTTAACGAACTGCTGACCCGTCTTAAGCAGGAGATCCTGGAACAAAAGGGCAGATCGGTTAATAAAGCCGCTGCGGGGAAAAGCGCAGTGTCTCCTTCGGAATTAAAAGCGACATTGCCGGAGAAAGAGCAAAAGGCTGAGTTATCGCCTGAAGAGATACAAAAGATAAAAAAAGGGTTAAAGACCGCGGGTCTTGGTCTGCTGGCTGTTATAGCTCTGGTCATAGGAATAGTTGCAGCTGTAAGGGCTTATAAAAAGAGTACCATTCCTTATATGGGTTATTATAACCATAACGGTGAACTATATTATCATTGTGAAGAAAGTGAGTGGTATTGGGCAAAGTATAACCGTGAAACAAAAGACTGGGAAATGCTGGACTATATCTGGGAGTCAGACCAAGAGCTGGAGAAAAGAAAGACGGCAAAGCAGTATTTCCTGGGCGAAGCCTATGACAGTTCGTACGGTGGATATGATGTAACGGATAGTCTGGCATATAAGGATTATCAGCACGGGTCCTGGGTTGAAATGGGTTATTATGATTATGATGATACGGTTTATTATCATAATGGCTATACGCATGATCAGGAGTGGTATTACTTTGATACCGATGATAACGACTGGATGGCAGTACCGGATGATATGCTGCCGGCAGATCTTACGCATGGGAGTCTTGCCGAGGATTTCTGGTACACGCCCGAGTGGGATAATGAGACACAGCTTACGGATTTTGAAGATTCGGCGATATACCAGGAGTACATGGAGCAGTATACCACATCCGAAGAAGAGGATGACAGCTGGTGGGGGTCAAGTAATGACAATTCATCAGATGATTATGACTGGGACTGGAGCAGCGACAGCTGGGATTCCGGCTCCACCGACTGGGACAGCGACTGGTAAAAAGGAGGTATGAAACCTGAAGCGTGCAGGGCAGCTCCGGGTAATGAGTATGGATAATAACAGGGACAAACAGATAATACGCGCCAGCGTGATAGGCATTCTTGCCAATCTTTTTCTTGCAGGCTTTAAGGCTGCGATAGGCCTGCTGTCAAATTCCATAGCAATAGTTCTGGATGCGGTAAACAATATGTCTGATGCCGCAAGCTCCATAATCACGATAGTAGGTACCAAGCTTGCCGGCAGGCAGCCTGATCGGAAACATCCTTTCGGCTATGGCAGGATCGAATATCTTACTGCCATGGTGATCTCTATTCTGGTAATGTACGCCGGCGTCACGGCTTTCATCGAATCCGTTAAGAAGATAATAAAACCGGATACTCCGGAGTATCATATGGTTTCGCTGGTCATAGTAGCGGTAGCAGTGGTGGTCAAGATAATCCTGGGAAGCTATGTGAAGGCAGTGGGAAAGAAAGTCAATTCCGACGCACTGGTCAATTCCGGGGCAGATGCATTGATGGATTCCATCATATCCGCCTCCACCCTTGTGGCGGCTGTAATATTTGTTTTATTCCGTGTATCACTTGAGGCCTGGCTCGGTGCGGTGATCGCACTGGTCATTGTAAAGTCCGGTTTTGAAATGATCGCTGATACGGTATCCAAACTGCTGGGTGAGCGCGTGGACGGACAGCTGGTGAGGGACATCAAGGAGACAATAAAGAGTTTTCCCGAAGTGAGCGGCGCCTACGATCTGGTTATGCATAATTACGGGCCGGACTCCTATAACGGATCGGTTCATATCGAGGTGCCCGATACACTCACGATAGATGAGCTGGATAAGCTGATACGCAGGATCGAGGTTAAGGTATACCGTGAGCACAAGGTGATACTCACCGCAGTCAGCATCTATTCGGACAATGCCGGAAATCCCGAAGCCATACAGGAGCGCGAAAAGATCAGGGAACTGGTCACGTCTGATCCGTATGTGTTGCAGATGCACGGTTTTTATATGAATAAAGAAGACAAGATGATGCGCTTTGATATAGTGGTTAGTTTTGATGCAAAGGACCGTGGCAGCGTATACCGCCAGGCAGTCGAAAAGGTGAAGGAAGCGTATCCCGGATACACGGTTCAGATCGCTATGGATATAGATTTTACAGATGTGGACTAAACTTGCAATATATAGTGTATTAGTGTATAATCTTAGCGTTTAAAACACAATTTCTGCCTGGAGGACATCGGAAATGTGTTAGCGCCGGGACCGTAAAGGGTTGACGAGGACAGCAGCTATCGAAAGATTCGGCGGGTGCTGCTGCGGCCTTCGCAGGGGTCGGAAGAAAAAGGGTAAAAAGCAGAATCAAAACTGTAACAGAGACTTTTTCAGGCTGCGCTACATCACACAAAAGAGGAGAATTATAATAAATGAGAGTTGTTATTCAGGATGATTACGATAAGATGTGTAAATGGGCTGCAAATTATATCGCAGCTAAGATAAACGGACATAAAGAGGCGCGTCCTTTCGTACTGGGCCTTCCTACGGGATCTTCACCCATAGGCGTATATAAGGAGCTGGTGCGCATGAACAAGGCAGGAGAGCTTTCCTTTGCCAATGTTGTGACCTTCAATATGGACGAATATCTGGGGCTTCCCCGCGAGCATGACCAGAGCTACTGGTATTTTATGCATGACAATCTGTTCAACCATCTGGTGGATATGAAGCCGGAAAATATCAATATCTTAAACGGCATGACGGACGATCCCGAGGGTGAGTGCGCAAGATACGAGGAGAAGATAGCTTCCTACGGCGGCATCGATCTTTTTATGGGCGGTATAGGCGTAGACGGCCATCTGGCATTTAATGAGCCTTATACCAGCCTCACATCCCGCACCGGCGTGCGTGATCTGACCACCGACACAAGGATAGTCAACAGCAGATTCTTCGGCAACGATCCGGAGAAGGTTCCCGCAAAGGCGCTTTCCGTAGGCATAGGCACCGTGACCGATTCAAAAGAGGTGCTGGTGCTGATCTCCGGTCATAATAAGGCGCGCGCGCTGGCAGCTACCGTAGAAGGCGGTGTAAGCCAGAAGTGGACCTGCTCTGCGCTGCAGATGCATAACGGAGCCATCATCGCCTGCGATGAAGAAGCCTGCGGCGAGCTTACCGTAGATACATATAAGTACTTCCTGGATATCGAGAAGAAAGAGAGGTTATAAGATGTATACGATCAAAGATCTGTATGACCTGGATCATACATTGGCTAAAGATTACCTGCTTCAGTTTACTTATCCCTGGGAAGCGCTTAAGGGCATAAAGGAATTTATACTTGAACTGGGGCCCACTCTGGGAGATGAATATGAAGAGCGTGAGGAGCATGTATGGGTGCACAAGACTGCAAAGATCTTCCCTAGCGCTTATCTGGGCGCTCCCTGCATCATAGGTCCCAATACCGAAGTGCGCCACTGCGCATTCATACGCGGTTCGGCTCTGGTGGGCGCAGACTGTGTTGTGGGCAATTCAGTGGAGCTTAAGAACGTGATACTTTTTGATCATGTTCAGACTCCTCATTATAATTATGTAGGTGATTCAATACTTGGCTATTATTCACACATGGGCGCAGGCTCCATCACTTCCAATGTGAAGTCTGATAAGAAGCTGGTAGTGGTCCATAACGGTACCGAAGAGATGGAGACCGGTATCAAGAAGTTCGGCGCTATGCTGGGCGATCATGTGGAAGTGGGATGCAACAGCGTCTGCAATCCCGGTACGGTTGTGGGAAGGAATTCCAATGTATATCCCACTTCCTGCGTGCGCGGCGTGGTGCCCGAGAATTCCATCTGGAAAAATAACGGAGAGATAGTGAGGAAAAGAGAGAATGGGTAAATATTTCGGAACAGACGGCTTCCGCGGTGAGGCCAACAAGAATCTGACATTTGAACATGCCATTAAGATAGGTCGTTTCCTGGGCTGGTATTACGGAGCAAAGGAAGGAAAGAAAGCAAAGATCGTAATAGGCAAGGATACCAGACGTTCAAGCTATATGTTTGAATATGCGCTGTGCACAGGCCTTATGGCGTCGGGAGCGGATGCTTATATCATGCATGTTACCACCACTCCTTCGGTGGCTTATATCACGCGTGTTGACGATTTTGACTGCGGCATAATGATATCCGCATCACATAATCCCTACTATGATAACGGCATCAAGCTTTTGAACGGCAATGGCGAGAAGATGGATGAAGAGACCATCTTAAAGGTAGAGGATTATATTGACGGAAAGCTTGATATACCTGTGGCAGAGCGTGACGCCATAGGACGCACGGTTGACTATGTAGCCGGACGCAACCGTTATATCGGTTATCTGATCTCCATGTCCAAGTACAGCTTTAAGGATGTTAAAGTGGGACTGGATGTGGCAAACGGCGCCGCATGGCAGATAGCTAAGGGCGTGTTTGATGCGCTGGGCGCAAAGACTTATGTGATGAACGACAGCCCCGACGGATACAATATCAATACAGACTGCGGTTCCACCCATATCGAGCATCTTCAGAAGTTTGTGGTGGAGAAAGGCCTGGATGTTGGCTTTGCCTACGACGGAGATGCAGACCGCTGCCTCTGCGTTGATGAAAAGGGCAATGTGATCACAGGCGATCATATACTTTACATCTACGGTCTGTATATGAAGGAGCGCGGAAAGCTCTTGAATAACAAGGTGGTAACCACCATCATGAGCAACTTCGGTCTGTACAAGGCGCTTGATAAAGTGGGCATCGAATACGAGAAGACCAAGGTGGGCGATAAATACGTATACGAGAATATGGTGACTAACGGACACCGTATCGGCGGCGAGCAGAGCGGACATATCATATTTACCAAGTACGCTACCACCGGAGACGGCATACTTACTTCACTTAAGATGATGGAAGTAATGCTGGCAAAGGAAAAGCCCATGAGCGAGCTGGCAGCGCCTGTAGTCTTCTATCCTCAGGTACTCAAGAACGTGAGGGTAAAGAGCAAACCCGATGCGCAGAACGATCCCAAGGTTCAGGAGGCTGTTTCCAAAGTTGCGGCAGAGCTGGGAGATGACGGACGCATACTGGTGCGTGAGAGCGGAACCGAGCCTGTTATCCGCGTAATGGTTGAAGCAGGCAGCGATGAGGTCTGCGAAAAATATGTAGACAGCGTGATAGATGTGATACGCGCGCAGGGACATATAGCAGAATAAAGCAAGCAGGAAGGACTGCCGCATTCCGGGATAGGAGTGGGCAGTCTTTTTTTAGGATAGTTTATGAAGACTGTGGATGTGATCATTCCGGTATATAAACCGGGTGAGAGATTAAAAAAGATCATAAACCGCTTAAGGCAGCAGACATATCCGGTGAACAGGATAATACTGATCAACACGGGGCGTGCTTATTTTGAACGGGCCTTTGGGGAGGATATGTCATTTTTTGAGACCGATGATATAGTGCTGCGACATATAAGCGAGGAGCAGTTTGATCATGGCACTACCAGGCGCATGGCTGTATCGATGTCAAAGGCGGATTATTTTATCTGTATGACGGATGATGCCCTGCCTGTGGACAGACATCTGGTTAAGTCGCTTATTACGCCGCTTATTGAGGGAAAGGCTTCTGCGGCTTATGCAAGACAGCTGGCCGGAAAAGAGGCTGATATAGTCGAAAAGTTTTCCAGGCGCTTTAATTATCCCGCGGTATCACGGATAAAGAGCAAAGCTGATATGGACGAGCTGGGCATAAAAACATTTTTCTGCTCAAACGCCTGCGCCGCTTACGAGCGGAAAACCTATGATAAGCTGGGCGGATTCGAAAAGCATATGATATTTAATGAAGACATGGTCTACGCCGGCAGACTGGTGGACTCCGGAGCCTCCATTGCATATGTTGCGGAGGCAAGGGTGCTTCATACCCATCATTATACTGCCATACAGCAGCTTAAGCGCAATTTTGATCTGGGCGTGTCACAGGCGCAGTTTCCCGAACTCTTTAACAGGGTATCTTCGCAATCGGAAGGCATACGCATGATAAGGGGAATGCTGGGAACACTGCTTAAAAAGAATGAGTACAATAAAATACCCTCAGTCATTATAAACTCCGCATTTAAATTAGCCGGATACAAACTGGGGAAGGCTTATAAAAAGCTTCCGCAGCGGCTTATCATGAAGCTCACGATGAACAGAAATTACTGGAAGTCGTCAGTCTGAGCGGATCTCATTGCCATAATGAGCAGAGAAGCTCCCTGTCATTCTGAGCGAAGCGAAGAATCATGACAGAAGTACATTTCTTGCAAGAAACAAAATCAATGATATCGGAGGAATCATTAACATATGTGCGGAATAGTAGGATACATAGGCAAAAACCAGGCGGCGCCAATCATACTGGGCGGCCTGGAAAAACTGGAATACAGAGGCTATGACTCTGCAGGCATGGCCATCATAAGCGAAGAAGGAAAATTAACATACGAGAAATCTGTAGGAAGACTTAAGGTGCTGGATGAGCTGACTCACGGCGGCAGCCTCCTTCCGGGACATGCGGGAATAGGGCACACGCGCTGGGCTACCCACGGCGTTCCCAGCAACGAGAATGCGCACCCTCATTTCAACGAATCTGAAACTATAGCTGTGGTGCATAACGGCATCATCGAAAACTACATTCAGCTGCGTGATAAACTGATCAAAAAGGGTTATAAATTCCATTCGGAGACTGATACCGAGGTCCTGGCCCATATGCTGGACCGTTACTATAAGGGCAATCCCTTAGAGACTATCACCAGGGTGATGCACAGAGTGGAAGGCTCTTATGCGCTGGGCATAATCTTTGCGGATCATCCCGATGAGATCTATGCGGTACGTAAGGATTCACCGCTGGTAGTGGGCCGCAATGAAGAAGGCTGCTTTATAGCATCAGATGTTCCGGCCATGCTCAAACATACACGTACCGTGTATTATGTGGAGAATCAGGAGATAGCCTGCCTCAGAGCGGATGAGCTTCATTTCTATTCCATAGATGAGGAAGAGCTTGAGAAGCAGCCCACGCAGATCGACTGGGATACCAATGCGGCGGAAAAGGGCGGCTACGAGCATTTCATGCTTAAGGAGATGTATGAGCAGCCCAAGGCTATAAGGGAGACGCTTATACCGCAGAACAATCCCCGCATCAGAAATAACGAAATAGTTATCGATGAATTGAAGATGAGCGATGAGGAGATAAAGGCCATAAGGAAGATACATATCGTGGCCTGCGGATCCGCTTATCATGCGGGAATGAGCGGAAAGCATGTGATAGAAGGGCTGGCGCGCATACCTGTAGAGGTGGACCTGGCTTCGGAATTCCGCTACCGCGATCCCATAATAGAAGAAGGAGCGCTGGTGATAGTCATCAGTCAGTCGGGTGAGACGGCGGATACAAAGGAAGCTCTGCATCTGGCGCAGAATAAGGGCTTTCCGGTACTGGGCATAGTCAATGTGGTGGGCAGCGCCATTGCGCGTGAAGCAGATAAGGTGCTGTATACCTGGGCCGGTCCCGAGATCGCCGTGGCCACAACCAAGGCTTACAGTGCGCAGCTGATAGCGCTTTATCTGCTTGCAATGAAGTTTGCGAGGGTAAGAGGGACAGTCAGCGATGAGTATTTTAAAACCCTGCTGGATGATATACAGCGCCTGCCGGATCAGGTGGAGCTTCTGCTGGAGAGTAGGAAAAGGATACAGCGTTTCGCAAACCGTTATATAGGAGCGAAAGATGTGTTCTATATAGGACGCGGCGCGGATTACGCCACTGCCCTTGAGAGCGCGCTCAAGCTTAAGGAGATATCTTATGTGCATTCGGAGGCGTATGCTGCCGGTGAGCTTAAGCACGGCACCATCTCTCTTATTGAAGAGGGAACGCTGGTTACGGAGCTTGCCACGCAGGAAGCATTGTATCAGAAGACCATAAGCAATATGGTAGAAGTTAAGAGCCGCGGGGCCTTTGTATTGGCGGTGACAAATGAAGGCAATAAGGATATTGAGAAAGCGGCCGATTATGTGATCCACATTCCGACGACCAACCGCTGGATGGCAAACAGCCTGGCTATAGTACCGATGCAGCTTTTTGCTTACTATGTGGCGTTGGGCAAGGGCTGTGATATAGATAAGCCCAGAAATCTTGCCAAGTCGGTGACGGTAGAGTAAATATTCAGGCAGCGCGCATTATGATCTTCCTCTTTAGAAAGAGGCGTTGGATTTATAATGCGCGCGTATCTGTAAGTTCTTTTATTTCGCGGTTCAGTTCTTCGCGTTGGAGGCTCCTGCTTTTTCCCAAGATAGAATACCGTATCATTGCTTTCCATGAATATAATACCAGCATTTATCGCTTAAATCTGCAACGCAGGCTGTGACATTGCGCAGATGCATAAAAAATGGTATTATATATATTTGTGGAAGTATATGATCTGCCGTGACAGACAGCATAGGATCATTAGTTCATTATCGGAGGCCAAAGTGAAATACGATGCATTTATAAGCTATCGCCATATGCCGCTGGATATGGAAATAGCAAAGAAACTTCATAAAGGACTGGAAACTTTCCATGTTCCGGCAGCAGTACAGAACAGTACGGGAAAGAAAAAGATAGAGAGAGTTTTCCGCGACCAGGAGGAGCTGCCTATAGGCAGTAATCTTACGGATGAGATATCCGCTGCACTTGCGGAATCGGAATACCTTGTGGTTGTCTGTTCGCCGTATACTCCCGAATCTGCATGGGTGGCAAAGGAAATAGAGACTTTCATATCAATGCATGACAGGTCTCATGTGCTGGCTATACTTATTGAAGGCGAACCGGATGAAAGCTTTCCGAAGCAGCTGGTCATCGATGATAACGGTAATCCTGTAGAACCTCTTGCGGCGGATGTGAGAGGCGAGACAAAGCAGGAAAGGAATAAGAAATTCAATACGGAACTTCTGCGTCTTGCTGCTCCTATATTGGGCTGTTCTTATGACGATCTTAAGCAAAGACATCGTGAAAGAATGATACGCAGGCTTGTGATAGAGATATCCGCACTGGCAGGTACGGTTGCTTTGGCAGGTACTATGTTCGGTATTTATAATGCAAGCGTTGCAAGGGAAATGGAGAGGCTTGCAAATGAAAAAGCTGCGCTGGCAGATGAGAAGACAGCACTGGCCGAAGATAAATCACGGCTTTTGGATGAGGTAATGCTGGAATACCAGGATAAGCAGAAGAACCAGTCAAAGTTCTACGCGGAGGAATCGATAAGCCTTTTAGATCAGGGCAACAGGAGAGCGGCAGCGTTGATCGCCGCACAGGGACTTCCGTCAGAAGGAAATGACCGTCCTTATGTAGCTGAAGCGGAATTTGCATTAGGCAAAGCTCTGCGTGCATATGATGATGGGAGAAGCATCGATTACGATGCGATGCTTCATCATGATATGGTTGTAATGGATACCACATTATGTGAAGACAAAAAGCATCTTATCACCAGAGACAGCGGGGAGAATCTGCATGTCTGGTCAACCGAAAACTGGAATAAGGTCATGATGGTTACTGCTGATATTGATGAATCCTGTTACCCCCAGAAGTTTAAATGTTATGAGTCTGATGATCAAAATGTTTTTGTTGCCGGTGAATTTTATTTAAGGGCCTATGATTATGAGGGCAGGACTGTATGGAATACGGATTTTGACGATTCTATCCTTTATGCTGAAATGTATCCATCCGTTATGATGGCGTTCGTCAGAAACAAAAATCTGCTGGAAATATACAGTCTTAAAGACGGAAGTAAGATAAAGTCGTTTGATAATAATACCGGATTTTCTTTTTCTTCAAAAATGGAATATGATACTGAAGATGAAATTGCTGTGGTAGGACATACGTTTAATGAAGAAGGAAAAACATTTTTAACCATAATAGATCTTAAAGAAGATAAATGTACTGATGTGGAATGCAGCGGAGGCCATATCCTGCAATTGATACTCACCGCCGGCGGAAACATAGCTGTTTTATCCTGCAATGGTGATTATGTAACGAGTCTTGATCCGGGAGAGTTTCATCTGGATCTTTTCAGCAAAGAAGGGGAGCGTTTATGGGCCATCAATACAGGTATTAAAATAAAAAATCCCGGCAGCTTTACAACGCAGATGGTAAAGCGTTCCGGGTGGGAAGAGGAGTCTGTAGAGGAAAGCATACTGATAGGTATTGACAGCAGTCTGTATAGTTTCAGAGAGAGCGACGGAGCTAAGTTAAAGGAGCTGATGCTTCCTGCGGAAGTAAAGAGTATATTGCCTTTTACTACCAACACAACAGTAACATTAGTTTATGATAACGGCGATATAGTGCCTATGAATCTTGAATCCGAGCTCATATATGAATATGATGTATTCCGTAATAACAGGACTATAGCGAAAGCCCTTATTGCGGGCAGCGAATATGTTGTTCAGGGCAGGAATGCGTGTGACGTAAATGTTATCGGATACGTAAGGGTTGACGATATCGAGCAGCTGCCGGATCTGCCGGGAAAGAAGAGCAAATACGGCTGGTGTGATGCGGGGAAATATTATCTTATGGGAAATGATCTGGAGGGCGATTATTATTTTTACGATAAAGACGGTCAGCTCCTGTATTCATATGATGCAGGCGGGGTATTTGTTAAATGCAGGGGATTTTATGGTGATAAGACTGTCGCTGCTACAATAGATAATATTTATATAATGGATCCCATTGCACAGAGTACTGATGTGATCAGTCTTTCAAGCCTGGGCTTTTCCAATACGGTCTTTGATTATACTATCACGAATAACGGCAGATACCTTGCATATTACCAATGGTTTGATTGCGGGGTGATCGATATTGAAAACCGCAGTGTTCTTTTCTCTTATACATTAGAGAATTATGCGGGAAGAGCGGTTGTGACTGAAGACGGTTCCAAACTTTTTGTTCTGCAGAAAGGGGAGGATCTTATCGAGGTCGATACAGCAACAGGCGATGTTTTCGATTTCAACGGTAAGAGAATGATGCAGCTGGCAGACATATTTGGTAAACAATCCGTGAAAGTAAGTTCGGACGGTAAACTTATTGCCATGGGATGTATGGATGGCAAGGTACGTATCGCCGATACCAAGTCGGGGGATATATACGAAGAGATACCGCTTGCCTGCTCCGACAGATTATATCTGGAGTTTTCTCCGGATGATAAGTATCTTATAATGCAGGGTGATGATTATATGGTAAAGGTATGGGGGATATCGGAGAGAGAGTATCAGGCATATTTCCCGGCATTTCAGGAATTAAAATACAGTGTTATGGTGCCCGGTTCGGAGCGCATTGCGCTGGTAGATTACTATATGCTTTATCTTATGGATACAAGCGAGCATTCGCGTATTGCAGAGATATATGACGGAGCTGTATATATTCCGGACAATAACAGTATTATAATGACTCATAACGAAAATGTGTACCGCTGTTATTATAAGAACGTTGATATGCTTTTGGAAGAACTGCAAAGACAATATCCGGGAGATTCTCTTACAACTGAAGAGAAGATACAGTACAATATTGATTGATACAGATAGGGGGCGTAAATGAGTTTTAAACTGTCACAGTTGCTGAACTATAAAAATATTGTTATACAGTGTCATGACAATCCGGATGCGGATGCCCTGGCCTGCGGTTACGTCGTTAAATGGTATCTTAAGAAAAAAGGCATAGATGCAAAGCTGATATATGGCGGCCGCAGCATGATACAGAAGAGCAATCTGGTAAAGATGACGGAACTGCTGGAAATAGATATAGAGTATGTTTCCGAATTGGAAAAACCGGAGCTTTTGATCTGTGTGGACTGCCAGTACGGGGAAAGTAACGTAACTCTGTTTGAGGCTGATAATATTGCCGTGATCGATCATCATCAGGTGTCGGGTGAGCTTCCTGCACTTTCGGAAGTGCGTAGCAGTTACGGCTCATGCTCTACCCTGATATATGAGATGTTGAAGGAGGAGCATATAGACATCAATGAGGAACCGAAGATAGCGACGGCTCTGTATTATGGCCTGATGACGGATACGGGTAATTTTGTGGAGATATCCCATCCCTCTGATAAGGATCTGCGCGATAACGCAGGCTTTTCCAATTTTGAGATAACCACTATGCGTAATTCAAATCTCTCCAAAGAGGAACTGCAGATAGCCGGAGATGCGCTTAAGAAAGCGGAATTCAGTGATAAATTCACTTATGGGATAGTAGAGACCAGGCCCTGCGATCCGAATATACTGGGGATAATAAGCGATATGCTGCTGGAAGTGGACGGAGTGGATACCTGCCTGGTCTACAGCGTACAGGATTTTGGAGTAAAGATTTCCGTGCGCAGCTGCATCAAACAGGTCAGAGCCAGTGAGCTGGCGGAATATCTGACAGAAGGATATGGCGGCGGCGGCGGACATATCGTAAAAGCGGGAGGTCTGCTTAAGCGGGATATGCTGGAAAAAGCCGGAATTGAGTATAAACGTGACAGCATAGCAGCGCTGATGAAGGAGCGTATGCTGTCGTATCACCGTGACAGTGAAGTGAAGTATGCCGGGATAAATGAAGAGGATATTTCAGATCATAAACGCTATATTAAAAAAGAAGTGTTGGTCGGCTACGTGGATGCTTCTTTGCTGGAAGTCCCCGACAGAAAGTTTTTGATACGAACGCTGGAAGGTGATATCAGCATCAAACTTGACGAAACCGCGATCATAATAATAGGTCCTGAGGGAGAGATCTATCCGATAAAAAGGGAAAAATTTGAGAAGAGTTACCGCCCGGTTGATGACCCTTATGTTTATCCGGGAGAATATATGCCTATGGTCATCGATACCGTCAACGGAGAGCGTTATGAGCTGATACCGCATGCAAGAAGCTGCATAGCAGCGGGCGGCGGCGGAATCTATGCAAAGCAGATAGATCACAGGATCAAGATATTCACCACCTGGGATCCCGATAATTATTATCTGGGAGTTCCCGGTGATTACATGGCTGTGCGTACTGATGATCTAAAAGATGTATATATAATAGCGCGCAATATTTTTGAAAAAACTTATGAAGAGATGAAGCCTTAAAGCTTACTTTGAAGCAGCCAGTTCTGCGGCGCGGGCTATTGCATCATCTATGTGGGGGCGGAAATTTTCTGCCCCTGCTTTTTTTATGAAGCCGCTCTTTTCCATGGTATGCATGGGCTGGGTATTGACATGTGAGAATACCATGGTGATGCCGTTGGCAGTGCAGCGCGCATGCAGTTCTTCGATGGCGTGCATGGCTGTAGCATCCAGCGCGGGAACGCCACGCATACGCAGTATTATGACCTTGGTGTTTTCACTGTAATCGATCGATACTATGCGGTCTGCCGCTCCGAAGAACATGGGACCGGAGATCTCATAAACTCTTACATGTTTGGGAAGAGGCTTTAAGGCCGGACCGTCGGGATCCTCTTCGGGGTCGTAGGATACCCAGCCTTTGACCTG
>JAEEGL012255109.1_pt1 | contig 48638 bp, 39 predicted proteins | sample 9134231 | NCBI WGS metagenome assembly JAEEGL01 (sample SAMN16246548, study PRJNA631951) | gut metagenome | biome: gut microbiome; feature: rumen; material: fiber-attached | host: Bos | place: Iran: Karaj | collected 2018-10 | reverse complement strand
TGTCACGGTGTATGATCCCCGCCCGGTGAACGGTCTGGAGCGAGTCCATGAGCGGACGCATCATCTCATTCACCTGCTGCCAGGGAAGTCTCCCTCCGTGTGCCTCCAGATACTCCGTCAGCGTGACGCCGTCGATATATTCCATCACCATTTAGGCCGTATTGTTCTCATAAAAGAAATCCTTTACCGATACGATGCCGGAAAGGCTGTTAAAGCGGGCCAGGTTTTCCGCTTCCTTCACAAATCGCTCCAGCCCCTTCTTATACTGCTCCGCACTGCCCCCGGTCAGTACCGACAGTTCGGTCTTTGCCCCGGTAGACGTATCCCGGGTCACCAGCTCGGAAGGAAAATACTCTTTGACCGCCACACGCTTCTGAAGCGTCTGATCAAAGCCGATATAAGTGATGCCGAAGCCGCCTTCCCCCAGTACTTTTCCGATCAGGTATCTTTCCCGGAGGAGCGTCCCCGCACACAGACCGCGCGGAGAGTTTTCATCGCCGTGTTTATACCCGCAATACCCGCAGAATGCTTCATTCTCATATCTTTCCCGCATGCAGCCCATGCAGAGCTTTTCTGTCATTATGAATGATCCTCCATTTCCTTCCCGCACTTGCAACGCCCGGCCTGCTGCGCTATAATCATTTCCGGGTCCCGATTCTTCGCAAGAGACGGCGCAAGCCGTTTGTCTGTGTCCGGTTCCAAACATAGATGATGCGCTGTGAACACAAGACAGTCGGGGCTTTTTTCATTTCATGAAAAGTCCCTTTCTTCAGCTGCTCTGCGCCATCTGCAGGCGGTAATAGATCCCTTTCTTTGCCAGCAGCTCCTCATGGGATCCGATCTCGGCGATATGATGCCGGTCGATGACCATGATACGGTCCGCGTTTTTGAGCGTGGACAGGCGGTGTGCGATCGCAAAGGTCGTCTTGCCGTCCGTAAGACGCGCCAGCGCTTTCTGTATCATGTATTCGCTCTCCGTATCCAGGCTGGCTGTGGCCTCATCCAGGATCAGCAGCCTGGGATCGGTCAGTATCGCCCTTGCGATGGCGATACGCTGTCGCTCGCCGCCGGAAAGTGAATAGCCCTTCTCTCCCACATAGGTATTATAACCGTTCGGCGTTTCACTGATGAAATCATGGGCGTTGGCCATTTTGGCCGCCCGGATGACCTCTTCGTAAGTCGCATCCGGCTTGGAGAAACGGATATTCTCGAGTATCGTTCCCGAGAAAAGGAAGGTCTCCTGCAGCACCACGCCGATCTGGGAATGGTAACAGTTCTTCCCTATCGTCTTTGCATCGCGTCCGTCAACGAGCAGCCTTCCGTCATCCACTTCATAAAGACCCATCAGAAGGTTGATCAGCGTCGATTTCCCGGCACCCGAGGCACCGACGATACCGATCATCTCACCCGGCTTTACCGTCACGTTGATGTCCTCCAGTATGGGCTGATAGGATTTGTATCCGAAAGTCGCATGTTCAAATGTGATCTCGCCTTTGATGCGCATATCTTCGACCGCATTTTCGTCCTGTTCCTGCACATCCTGGTCCAGAATGTCGTTCACGCGGTCCAGGCAGGCGGAAAGCTGGGCGAGCTGCAGCGGCAGGCGGTTCATCCAGGAGATGTACTGGAAAAGCAGCGAGGTATAGGTAATGAACTGGTACAGCTCGCCGGGGGACATTTCTCCGGCCAGCACGTCCTTACCTCCGAAAAGGACCACGGCCAGTACGCCCAGTCCCATGATCAGCTGAAGGAGCGGCGAAAAGCAGGCCCAGAAGGTCTCGTTCCTGCGCTGTATCCTGGCATAATCCGCCGAGAGGACCTTAAAGCGCTCTGCCTCGGTCTTTTCCTTTCCGTAGGTCTTTACCACGCGCATACCCGAGATCACATCCTGCAGATCGCTGGATACATCGTCGTTTTTGCGGAACTGCAGACGGAAGATCCGGTTCACCGTTTTGCGAAAGGCCATGGTCAGAAAGACCGCCAGCGGGATAAAGAGGAAGGTGATCAGCGACAGCCGTATGTTCAGCACCATCATAAAGATCACATCCCAGATAAAAATGAAGAGTACCGCAAAAAGATTGCAGAACACGTCTTCCATGAACATGCGGATATACATGGTATCCCCGGTGATGCGGTTGAGCAGCTCGCCGGGACGCCGGTCGTTGATAAAGCTGATAGGCAGCTCCTGATATTTGCGGAAAAGCTTTGAACGCAGATCCGCCGAGATCTTTGCCCCCAGCTTTGCCGAAGCATTGCTCTTTAAGATATTGACGATAACGATGCCGACGCTTAAGGAAAACATCAGCGCAAGGAAGACCAGGGCCTTTTTCATGCCGCCGTCTCCCTTGAGCACGTCGTTGATCAGGTACTTCTGCAGCTCCGGGTTCAGAAGCGTCGTCACTGCCGCAAGGATCATCAGGATAAAGATCCCGAAGAAGTCCTTTTTATAGGGCTTTGCCATTTTGGTAAAGGAGCGGAAAAATCCGCCTTCCTTCGAACATTTCGGACAGTTCTTTGTTCCGGGGATCGCGCAGCCGCAGACCGGACAGGTCTTTTCGTATTCCCTGCTCTCCACTTCCTCAAAACGGCCCGAGATCAGGATGTTGATCCCTCTGGCGATATAGGCGTAACGCGAAAGATGCTTTGCCGAATAATGAACGACGATCTTTTCCACACCCTTATGTGTGAGGGTCAGAAGCCCTCCGCCAACCCGCGGGTTCGCCTTTGCCGCCGTGCAGTCGCCGATCGAATAGACCTCTCCGACCGTTCCTTCCTTCAGAACGATCACCCTCGCGGTAGTCACGACGAGATAGGAGCCTTTCAGCCACTCTCCTTCGCTGCCGATATCAAAAGGCACGGCGTAATAGATCCTTTCGTTTTCCGAAAGGGCGATGAGTTCCTTTATCTTTTGCGGTATCGTATACTGTAGGATCACGTCTTTTCCTTTCCGCCTTACAGGAACAGATCCAGCTTGCGTTTTTCTTTCATGGTCAGCGCCGCCACATCGCGCACTTCAAAACGGTTCTCATCCAGGTCCGTGATGATCAGACGGTCGTCCGAAAGCTTCGTTACCGCGTTGGAAGCCATATTGATCGCGAACCTGCACTCGCCTTTATCCGTCAGCACATGGAAATAAGCGTAGCCCAGCTCGTCCTTGATGCTGTATATCTTCTGTATCACGGGAGTAAAATAGTTCAGGGCCAGCTGTTCCTTCAGGATCTTCTGCGTCTCCGCGGACAGGACCGTGATATCCTCGATGATGCCGATCTCCCTCCCTTTCTCGTCTCCTTCGCGGATCGAGATATATTTATCCGCATCCGTGAAGGGGAAGAGGCGCACCACCTTTACGCTCTTGTGAAGCTCGCCCTTACAGTACAGATTTACGAAACCGCCTTCCGTCCGTTCGAAGCGGTCTTCGGGCGTGAGGTAATACAGCTCCGTCATCTGCTCGGCTTCCCTTTCATAATAATCGAGCCCGTTTTCATTCATCTCTTCCATATCCGCTCCCTCCACATCCAAAGCATGTCCCGTCACCTGCAGGCGTGACAGTTTATGATAGATCCCGTCTTCCAGACGGTCGAGTTCCTCCGCCGTTCCTTCCTCCGCGATACGTCCCTTTTCGATCACGATCAGCCGGTCCGCGTCACGCAGTGTGGAAAGCCGGTGCGCGATGGACAGCGTCGTCCTGCCCTGTACCAGATAGGAGAGCGACCTCTGTATCGCTTTTTCCGTCTCCGTATCCACGCTGGCCGTCGCTTCGTCGAGGATCAGTATCCCCGGATCCGCAAGGATCGCACGCGCGATGGAAACCCTCTGCTTCTCGCCGCCGGACAGATCCTTTCCGGAGGCGCCTATGATGGTATCGTAGCCGTCGGGCATACGGGAGATGAAATCGTGGGCGCTGGCCAGCTTGGCTGCGCGTATGATCTCGGCATTGGAAGCGCCGTCACGGCCGTAGGCGATGTTCATCGCCACGCTCCCCATAAAGACGTAAGTATCCTGCGAGACCATCGCCACATTCCGTCTGAGGTCTGCCAGGGACAGCTCCCGTATATCGACGCCGTCGATCTTTATCGTTCCCTCCTGTATGTCATAGAGACGCGAGATCACGTTGACCAGCGTCGATTTGCCGGCGCCGGATCGTCCCACGATCCCCAGCAGTTCCCCGGACTTTACCTTAAGACCGATATTCTTCAGAACGGGTTTGCTCCGTGAATATCCGAAGCTTACGTTATCCAGCTCGATCTCGCCGCGGCATTCCTCCATCCGGACCGGCTTTTCACTCTCCTTTATATCGGGGATGGAATCGATGATCTCGAACAGGCGCTGCGCCGCGTTGATGCTGTCCGACCACATGCGGAACACCCTGGAGAAGAAATTCATCGGCCCGTTGAGCTGCGCTACATAGCCGACAAAGGTCAGGAGCACGCCCAGCTCGATCTGCTTCGTCTTCAGCACGAAGAACACGCCGATGATCCAGATCCAGATGCTGGATACTTCCTGCACAAGATTGTAAAGTATCGTAAAGCGGTTGCGGAGTTTTACGATATCCACCTCTGCCTCGCAGAGCTTCCGGTTCGGCCGCTCGAATTTCTCGATCTCGGCGTCCTGCTGGCCGAAGGCCTTGACCACCCTGGCTCCGGTAAGGTTGTCGTTCGCCTTTCCGCTCACGGCTTTTTCCGCACGGTGCCGCTTCCCGGCCAGATGCCAGAGCCCCGGCCGCAGCTTTACCGTCATGAATACCAGCAGGGGCAGCAGGATACAGGCGATCAGCGCCATCTGCCAGTTCAGACGGTACATGACCACAAAGGTAATGATGATGGTCATGCCCTGGATAAAGACCGAAGGCAGACCGTCGATAAAGAATTCCGTCACGCGGTTGGCGTCACTGACTACCCTCGTCATCAGTCCGCCCGTCTGTTTACTCGTAAAGAAATTCAGGGATAGACGGCTCATGGATGAAAAAACGTCGCTCTTGATATCCCTCACCGTGGAAGTCGCGACCTTCGCCATCAGCGCCATCTGCACGCCGTCCGTCAGATGCTGGAGCACGCGGCAGCCGAGCATCATCAGCACGAGGATGAGCAGGGCGAGCGTATACTGTCCGCCCAGTCCGTAGGCAGCCAGGAAATCCTCATCCTTTGCCAGCACATGGTCGTAGAGCATCTTGCCGCTCAGATAGGGCCATGCGATATTGATCAGCGCGAATACGCCGTAGCACAGAAAAAGGAAAAGGATGGTCACCTTATACCGGAAGAAATACCGCAGCGTCCTTCCGAAGATCGTCCTCTTGTTCGTACATTTGGGGCAGACCTTCTTGGCCGGATCCGGATACATGGTGCCGCAGATCGGACAGTAGAGATTCTCCTCTTCTTCCTCTTCCTTCTGGATCACCTCTTCGTCCACGCCCTGACCGTTCTGTACGTTCTTTATCTGACGTATAAAAAACAGCACCGCTTCGGCGCAGCTGTTCGTGAGCGCTGCCAGTTCGGTCTTTTCCCCGTCATACTCCGCCGTCAGGACATTGGCACTGATATGGCGCTGCAGATGAACATGAGCGAGCTTCTTCAGATCGTAGAGCTTCACTTCCGCTTCGCCGTCTTCATCCTCCTCCGCGAGATCCTGCGTCTTTGTCCCGCGGAAATACCACACATGATCCTTCGGCAGCTTCACGGTGCAGAAACCGAGAAGCCCGCCGGTCAGGAACATGGTCCCCGAGATATATTCACACTCAAGGGAAAGGTCGAAGGGGGCGCTGCAGAGCACATCCTTCACGTCCACCGATACGGCGGCCAGTTCATTTATCACACGTTTTGAAAGCTTTTGTTCCTTCATGATCCATCATTTTAACAAAAAGAGGCTCCGTTTACAACCAGCGCCGTATCGTCGATCTCCTCCACGCGTGCAAAGCCGGTGGCGCTCATGATAAAGCGCAGCTCTCTTCCCACCGAAGCCAGGAACGCCTTTACGCCCTCCACGCCGTCACGCTCCAGATGCGGGAGCATCGATCTGCCGACGGCCGCCGCATCCGCCCCCAGGGCAAGCGCCTTATATACATCCGCGCCGCTTGCGATGCCGCAGTCCACGATGATCTGCACGTTCTTTCCTTCCAGCGCCTTTCTGATCTTCGGAAGCACCATCAGGGGCGGTACCGCATAAGGGAGGCGTCCGTGATGATGGCTGACGATGATGGCTTTAGCGCCGATCTCCGCACATTTCAACGCATCTTCCACCCCCAGCACGCCCTTTACCACAAAGGGAAGCTTTGTCGCTTCCACATAGGAGCGCAGCATGTCCGTCGTCTGTGCGGCCATCTCCTCGCCGACCACGATATCATAGCCGTTGTCCCCGAAGATATGATCGATATCCATACCCACGCCGAAGGCGCCGGCAGCTTCGGCAAAGGCAAGCTGGTCCCGAACCTTTCCGTTATCCGCATAAGGCTTGACGATACGGACGGTCTTTGCTCCGGTCGCTATGATCTTTTCAAACATGTCATTTTCCATCATGCCGCAGAAATTCAGGATATTGCACTCCTTCGCAGCCAGGGAGTACTCCTCCAGTCCGGTCGCCTCTCTGCCGTTCATCACACCCAGATGGGAAAACGCCGGCGTCATCACAGGCATGGCAAAGCGTTCTCCCAGGAATTCACATTCCGTATCCGCCTTTACGGAATCGATGAGCCGCTCCCCGATCAGGATGGAATCCATATAGCGGGCGGTGATCACATTTGCATCAGAGCATCTTGTATAATCCATTCAGGACCTCCTTCAGATATGCTGTGTATTTGAGATATTCCTCATCCGTTGACAGGTGTTCCAGTATGAGCGGCATCTCCGGGTCGATCCCGTGCATGCGTTCCGCATAGTAACGCAGCGGAAACTCTCCGTCTCCCGGCCCGCATTCCTCCAGCCGCAGGGTGTAGCGCCGGTCGAGATGGACGTCCTTGATATGGCAGCTCCGTATCCTCTTCCCTAAAAGCTCCGCGCATTCATCGACAAACTCCTCCGGATGAAAATAGCGTTCTGCCGAGCTGATCATATTGATGATATCCATGTGTACGGCGAAGCGGTCCCGTTCCACCGCATCGATCAGCTTCAGATACTCCTCCGGCCCCGTGGGGATCATCCAGGGCATGGGTTCCAGCGTAAAATACGTATTCTTTACCTCTGCCCGGTCTATGATCTCGCGGACCATCGCTATAGTCTCTTTCCACGCTTCTTCGCTGTAGTTTTCCCGGTAGCCGCCGTCCCAGATCTCTCCGAAAGCCCCGGCGACATTGACGGCGCAGCGGGCATGCAGAAAATCGGCCAGACGCAGCTGCTCCACGCAGTAATCCCTGTTTTCCCGCCGTTTTTCGCTGTCGGCCGCCATCGCGTTCCTCCAGATCCCCACCTCGGCGATCATCAGGCCGGCCTTTTCCGCCGCTTCTTTGTATGCGATGATCTTTTTCTCCGGCTCATCGCTCTGTACCGGAAAGACCACGGCCGCACAGCCCAGGCTGCGCTGCTTTTCCGCCCACTCTTCGGGCGAGCCGTGCGTTAACGCTGACGATGTTCCCAGTCGCATGGCATATCCTCTCCTTTCCCTGCTCCGCTGTATAAAAATGACCACTTTATCATTGTATCATCCACGCTCATTGCTGCTTCTTAATCGTTGACGCTTTATCTATCAGTTTTTGATATCCCGGGTCAAAAAATGATAAGCCCTTCTCACAAAAAACAGAAGAAATATCCGCCCGGGCATGATACAATGATAAACGTATCGTCAAAAGGATCACAGCGCCCGGTATAACGGCGCGCGCATTAAGGGGGATGGGATGAGCACGCATTTCAAAAACTTCAAAACCGTAGTTTATATACCGGCCTGGGTCGCCGATCATCTGGACCGCGATCGTCTTAAGACAGACTATGCTTTTCTCGAAAAATACATCGGCCTGGACAAGGTCTATCTGGAAACCCACCGCGACGGCCTCGACATTCCGAAGGAGCAGCTTCTGATGATCAAAAGCTTCCTCGAAGAAAAAGGCGTGAGCGTCTCCGGCGGTATCACTACGACCATTAATGATTTCGAGGGCGCCGAAGCCGGAAAACGGCGTATCTTCAACACCTTCTGTTATACCGATCCTGCGATGCGCAGGCGTGTAAAGGAGATCTCCGAATACACGGCGGGCATTTTCGATGAAGTGATCCTGGACGATTTCTTCTTTACGAACTGCAGTTGCGAACGCTGCCTCGAAGCGAAGGGCGACCGCAGCTGGCCGGAATTCCGCCGCGAGCTGATGAAGGACGTTTCGCAGAATCTGATCGTGGCGCCCGCAAAGGCCGTCAATCCGAAGGTCCGCATGATCATCAAGTACCCCAACTGGCGGGAGTCCTTCCATCACACCGGTTACCTGCCCGAGCTGCAGGACGGGATCTTTGACGCCACCTATATCGGAACGGAGACGCGCAGTCCCGCCTATACGGACCAGCATCTGCCGGAATACTTAAGCTATGCGCTTCCGCGCTTCATGGAAAACGCCTGGCCGGGACGCTGCGGCGGCGGCTGGTTCGATACCTACCAGTGCTGGTCCGCGGACCGCTATCTGGAACAGGCCTATCTTACCGCCTTTGCACAGGAAAAGGAGATCATGCATTTCATGTGGGGCGATCTGATCGACAATCCTTTTGTATGCGCCATGGGACTGCAGCTCGGAAAGATCGATAAAATGATGGACGGCTTCGGAAAAGCCAAAGGCGTCCCTGTCTATATCCCGCACGCCTCCGGCGGTGAAAACCACTTTGAGATGCGCCTCGGCATGTGCGGTCTTCCGCTGGAGCCCACGCCCGTATTTCCGGAGGACGCCCCGAGTATGCTGCTCACGGAGACAGCGCTCGGTGACGCGGATATCATAGAACGTCTCGAACAGTATGTGCGAAAGGGCGGCGACGCCGTGATCACAAGCGGTTTCCTGGCAAAAGCCGGTGAAGAGCTCCGGAAAAGAGGACTTACGGAATGCTGTGTCAGTGATAAAAAGCTCGCGGTCAGCCGTTACATGCTCACCTCCGATTTTGCCGGAAACATCGGCGGAAACTTCTCCGGGCAGGCTCCGGTCCTCTTCCCCGCCATCAGCCATGCCACTAATGACTCCTGGGCGCTCGTTAACGGCGGCGCCGGCGAGCTGCACGAAGGTCTTTTCCTGCGGAGCAGCTATGGCAAAGGACGGCTTTATATCCTGGCCGTGCCAGAGAATGAGGCAGATCTGTACCGCATCCCGGATGCCGTTCTGGACGTCGTCAAACGCTCGCTCTTAAGCGAGGGCAACGACAGCTACGCTTCCGGCCGTCAGCTTTCCCTCTTTACCTACGAGGACGGCAACATGATCCTTTACCGCTATGTCAAGCCAGAGCTTCATTCGGAGCATGTCACGCTCCATACCCGCAAAAAGGTGAGCGCCCTCGTCGATACCGCAAGCGGGCGCCGCATTCCGGTTCAGGAGAAGCGTTTCTTTGAGGATTTCGCCCCCGTTACGGAATATACGGCGGAACTCATTGCCACGCCGGGGAAATTCACGGCATACCGCTGGGAAGAATAAGCTTCCCGTCAGAATGATCCCGCCCGGCTTCTTCTTTCCGCACGGGATATATACAGATCGCGGAGAGCTCTTATTCCGGACGCATCCGCTTTATACAGGACAAAAAAAGAGGGGCATCGCCCCTCTTTTTTATACTTACAGATTTCTCTCTCTCCTGATATCGAGCCTTTCCTTTGCAAGTGTGATCGCCGCATTCACAAGCACTCCGGCGACTGCGATCAGAAGGATCACTGCGATGTCTCCGGCGGAAAGTGCGGCAAGCTTAAGGAGGGAACGCAGCGGCGGGATGACGAGCACCCCAAGCTGCAGGAGTATGCCGATCACCGTGATCACGTTCAGGGCTTTGTTATTCCAGGATTCCTTTGTGGCAAAAGCAAGGCTACCCCTGGTCTTGCACACGTACGCCATGAGCAGTTCGTTGATGGCCAGGGTGCTGAAACAGTAGGTCCTGCACATTTTCAGCATTTCTTCGTTCCCGCTCAGATTACCGAGTATATTTCCCGTTCCGTATTTCGATATCACCGGGAGCAGGAAGGCCAGCAGCGCCACGCCGCCGCTGATCAGTCCCTGGATGATGATGTTCATATAGTCTCCACGGTTCAGGATACCGCTCTTTACGTTTCTCGGTTTTTCATTCATGACCGTATCCGAACCGATATCCATGCCCAGCGCCAGCGACGGCGCCGTATCCGTCAGAAGGTTCACCCAGAGGATCTGTATGGTGGAGAGCGGTGAGGAAAGCCCCGCAAAGATCGAGGACGCCATCAGCACCACCTCGCCGAAATTCGAACGCAGCAAATAGACCACGGATTTCTTGATATTGTTAAAGAGATTTCTTCCTTCCATCACGGCGTTTTTGATCGTGATGAAATTATCGTCTACAAGGATCACTTCAGCGGCGTCCTTCGCCACTTCCGTTCCGCCTATGCCCATGGCGACGCCGATATCCGCCGCCTTTAAGGACGGGGCGTCGTTTACGCCGTCGCCGGTCATCGAGCAGATCTTTCCGTGGGACTGGAACGCCTGAACGATCTGCACTTTGTTTTCCGGAGATACGCGCGCGAATACGCGGTAGTTCAATACATTTTTCCGGAACTCCTCGGGATCCATCTCGTCGATCTCGGCGCCGGAGATGCTCTGGGAGATGTCCGTAGCAATGTCCAGTTCCTTTGCGATGGCAAAAGCCGTGATCTTGTGATCCCCTGTGATCATCGCGACATCGATCCCCGCATGATGACATTCATCCACGGTCTCCTTTACGCCGGGCTTCGGCGGATCGATCATGGCTGCGAGTCCTGCAAAGACCATGTCCGCCTCCTGCGGCTTCCCGTCACCTTCACGATAAGCCAGCGCCAGCACGCGCAGCGCATCGGAGCTCATCTGCTCCGCGCACCTCGTAGCCAGGAGCACGTCCTCGTTCGTGATCTCGCGCTCGCCGTTTTCATCCAGGATACGGTTACAGCGTACGATGACGGAATCGATCGCCCCCTTTGTGTAGGAGATATCCTTCGTAACGCCGTCCCTGTTCACATGGCTCAGGGTCGTCATCATCTTCCGGTCGGAATCAAAAGGGATCTCGTCAAAACGCGTGATCGCGGACATGATCCCGTCATAGCCCAGCTGCCTGTCCTTAGCATATTTTATGAATGCGGTCTCCGTGGGATCGCCGATCTCCTCACCGGTCTCCGTGTTGTATTTTGCATCGTTACAGGCCAGAAAACCTTCCAGCACCTTAGCGAAGACGGGATCCGAAACGGAAGTCTCCTCCGGTTTCCTTTCTTCTCCGAGCAGATACCACTTCACCACCGTCATACGGTTCTGGGTCAGTGTTCCGGTCTTGTCGGAGCAGATGACATTGACCGCGCCCAGGGTTTCCACCGCATGGATCTGTTTTACGATCGCATTGCGTTTGCTCATCTTCTGGATCCCGGCCGAGAGCACCAGCGTTACAACGGTGGCAAGACCTTCCGGAATGACCGCCACTGCAAAAGCAATGGAGATCATCAGGGTTTCCACAAGCTCCGTATCATAGATAAAGATCTGACAGACAAACATCAGTATGCAGAGCACCACGCCCGCAATCCCCAGCACCAGGGAGATGCTGTTTAAGTTTTTCTGAAGCGGGGTCTCCTGCTTCGTGATCCTGTTCAGCATGCTGGAGATCTTACCGATCTCCGTCGCATCGCCGATCTTTTCCACAACACCCTCGCCGCGTCCGTACTCAACGAGCGTCGACATGAAAGCCTTATCCTTACGGTCGCCCAGGGGCGTTTTCTCATCGCTCTTTTCGTTGCAGTCTTTTTCCACCGCAAGACTCTCGCCCGTCAGCGCGGATTCATTGAGCTTCAGGGAACTGGTCTGCACCAGCTGAAGGTCCGCGGGCACGACCCGTCCCGCTTCCAGTATCACATAATCCCCCACTACCAGATCCGCCGCGGGGATCTCTTTCTGCTCTCCGTCCCTTACCACGACAGCTGTAGATGCGTTGATCTGTTTCAGGGCTTCCACGGATTTCTCCGCGGATACTTCCTGTACGGTACCGATGATGACATTGGCCAGCACCACGACAATGATGATGATCCCGTCGATCAGCTCCCCTGTCGCAATGGAGATCACCGCCGCTGCGATCAACAGCAGCAGAAGAGGCGAGGCAAACTGCCCCAGTATCATGGCGAACAGGCTCTTTTTCTTTCCCTGTGTCAGTACGTTCTTTCCGTTCTTCGCTCTTTCAAGAGCCTCCGCCGTTGTCAGTCCTTTCTTGTCCACTTTTCCGGTCTCCTTTTCTTATATAGTCATAAATAATGCAGATCTTCCTTTTACTTCAACTGCGCCATCCCGCATGACAGGCTCCTCGCCGAAAAGGTAGATGAGCTCTCCGGGTTTAAGCTCCGTCTTAAGCGTATACTCCTCCGCCCCGGGATTGATCACGGCCAGGATCTTTTCGTCGTCGCGGAAACGGTAATATGCGAGAGGCTTTCCGGCTGCACCGTTGCAGACAAATTCTATACCTCCCGGATTCATCAGCGCCTTATGCGCCCTCCTTATCCCGATCAGCTTCCTGACCTCGTTCCACAGAGAGTCCGGATCCTTTATCTGGCTCTCCGCATCCGGCCTTGCCTCATCCGGATCCAGAGGGATATACAGCTTCTCCGCAGGCGCCGTGGAAAAGCCCGCATTTTCGGAGCGGTCCCACTGCATCGGCGATCTGGCCCCCGTCCTTCCGTAGCCTCCTTCCACGGAAGTCAGGTTCTCGACATATCTCATACCGATCTCGTCGCCGTAATAGATGAACGGTGCTCCTGGCATAGAAAGCAGAAAGGCAAACGCCAGCTTTGCGTTCCCGTCCTTCACGGTCCTTGCCAGTCTGTCCATATCATGATTCCCCGACGGAATGCAGATCAGCCCCCGGCCCGCCGCTTTCTCATAGCTTTCCAGGTATTTTTTTACAAAAACCGAAGCGTCGCCGTTACCGCCGAAAAAAGGCTTTTCGCAGCGGAACAGGTCATTGTAATGGGAAGGGCCGAAATGGAGAAGGAAATCCATATGGAAACCGCCCTCGATGCTCTTGTCCGGCTCACCCCATTCCGACACGAGCACGGCTTCCGGAAAGCGCTGATCCAGAAAACGTCTCACATCCTGCCACAGGGCAATGGTCCCCTTTCCGTCCTCATCGTTCTTTACCAGGGAGCCGGCCATATCCACGCGGAAGCCGTCGCAGCCCTTTGAGAGCCAGAACTCCATCACTTCTTTCATCGCGTTTCTGCTCGCCATCGCTCCCTCGGAGTCCATCGCCTGCTGCCACGGGCGCTCCGGCTTGTAAAAGCCGTAATTCAGCGCCGGCTGGTGCGTGAAGAAATTCACGACACAGCTTCCGTCGCGCTCCGAGATCCCCCGCAGCGAAGCGTAGCCGTCCGCCGAATCCCAGACGCTGTCCGTCCAGATATAGCGGTCCGTATACTCATTCTTCTCCGCCTTCATGCTTTCCTTAAACCAGGGATGTTCCCATGACGTATGTCCGGGAACCAGATCCAGCAGCACGTGCATATCCAGCCGGTGCGCCTCCTCAAACAGTTCTTCCAGATCCGCATTCGTCCCGTAACGGGGCGCGACCTTCCGGTAATCCGACACGTCATATCCCGCATCCCCAAAAGGAGATTCAAAGCAGGGATTCAGCCACAGCGCATTACAGCCCAGTTCCTTAATATAGGGCAGCTTCTCCGTGATCCCTCTGATATTTCCTATGCCGTCTCCATCCGTATCCTTAAAGGACTGCGGGTAGATCTCATAAAATACCGCTTCCTCCAGCCATTGTACTCTTCCGCTCATTTATGCCTCCGTATCATTCAGCAAGGTGAAGACATGAAGACAGGGGGACGGTCCTTCTGTCCTCATCATTGAAGACAGGGGGACGGTCCTTCTGTCCTCATCATTGCTCACCATATTATTCGGTAAAGAAATTCCTTATTGCCGCCGCCATCTCCTCTATATGGCCGCCGAAACAGTGATCCGCTCCGGCTACACATACCAGCTTCGCATTCCTGTAGAGCTGCTGTGCCTTCTCCACCCAGGCCATCGGCACCACATCATCCGCGCCGCCGTGCACGAGAAGGACAGGTCCGTCGAAACGTTCGATCTCATCCTCCACATGGATCGTCTGCGCCACGCGCACATAATCCCCGTCCAGCTCCAGATCCCAGCTGACCAGCGTTTCGGGTATATGCTTCGGATCAAACTCCATCCCGAGCAGCTGGCCGTTGCGCGCCCCGTCCGGGATCATCCATGCCGGCGAAAGCGGCAGTATCGCATCAAGATCGTCAGCGCACATGCCTCCGATGAGCATGGTCAGAAGCCCGCCCTGGGAATGCCCGCTCAGATAAAGCTTCGTCACAAAATCCAGGGATTTTGCATATCTCACAACCGAAAGGGCATTGCTCACCCACTTATAAAGCGTATGATAACGGAATTCTCCCCCGCTGCCGCCATGACCGTACATCTCCGCACGGAGCACGGCTACGCCGGCTTCATTCATGGCTTTCTGCGCCGCTATGATATGATCCTCCTCCATATGGCCCGTGAACCCGTGGATCAGGATACACAGCGGACATTTCTCCACTCCTTCCGGCTTATCCAGCTTCGCATGCAGCCTGATGCCGTCACTGTCAATATAGAATTCTTCCATTTTTGTTCTCCTTTCCGGAGCATATCGGCAGATACCGTTCTCCATCCATCAAGCCCGGTGACCATTATACCATCCCGGTCCGCGTTGTCAAAATCCCAGTTTCCGGATCGCTTCCACAAGATTTCTTCCGTAATTCTCCGTTCCGAGACAATTCGGGTGCAGGCCGTCCAGATAGTATTCCATGAGATGCGGCACTAAGCTGAAGCCGTCAAGGACCGTGACATTCTTATGGCTTCCGGCGATCTTTTTGATATTTTCGCAGAAGCTCACAAACTTCGCATAGCCTTCCGGCTGATCCCCGCGCCAGACGGGCGTGATACACAGCACCGGGATCTCGTCCCCGTAGATCTCCGTCAGTCTTTCGTAATACTCCTCCACATCCTTCATCGTTTCCGACTGGAACTGGTTTGTGCCCAGCGCAACGATGATCCTGTCGGGCTGATAGCCTTCCATCTTCATAAGGGATTTTTTATCATAGACATAACCGCCAATACCCTGATTGATGATGTCATAATCCAGCAGGCGGTTTGCCACACTGACATAGGTCATTGCGGAACGGAGCGGTCCGTAGCCCTGGGTGATGGAATCCCCCAGCCAGAGCACTTTCTCCTTCTTCTCCGGCCTTTCCACGGCCGCGTCCACCTCAAAATTTCTGACCAGGACCGTAGCGTCCGCAGGCAGATAGACCGTCACATGCTTTTTCCCTTCCGGAAGCTCCCACCCGATACTGCCGTCGATCGGAAACTCCCACACGGGAAAGCCTTCTTCCGTTTTCCGGAGCATATGCCCGTTCTTTTCCAGGATATCCTTCACGTAAACGATCTTTGTGATCTGCCCGTCCACCGACAGTTCAAAGGAATCCGGCGATCCCAGCCATATAAATCTGTAATCAAAAGAGAGCTTCGCCGCTTCAGTCACAAATTCGATCGTCTTTGCCGTTGTTGCCATGCAGCGGTCGTACCAGAAATCAAAAGCTCCTTTAAAATATTCCATCTGTGGCTTCGAGTACTGAAATGCCTGAAGCCAGCCGTCTTCCGTTTCCTCAAAGCTGTATGCTCCGAAATAATACTTTTTCAGTTCTTCATTCGTCATTTTCTTTTCCCCCTCCTGAAATGAAATGGTTTATTGACTTTCCTTTTCCACTGTTTTCATCTATTTGATGCTGTCATAGTTTGTATACCACGAATAGTCCGAAAAACTTTCATCATAATAGGTAAAATCACAGAGATAATACTCTTTTCCGTTGGAAGCCCGGAAATAGAAAAACCTGACGGGAGCCATGTCCGTCTCCGGATAAGCCGTGCCCATAACGCTGTTTACGCGCGTGATATCGGCTCCGGTATCCTTAAAGCTCCCGTATTCCGTCCGCAGGTATACGGCTCCCCTGTCCGTTTCCATATGGGCTCTTTCGATAAAATACTCGAGTTCCTCCTCATCCGCGGTTTTCATCGTGGTATCCGGCAGTGTGACGCTTCCGGCATAATCATTCATGACCCATTCGCTGTTCTGACCTACATAAAGCCGGATCATGACGCCGTCCATCCTGTTATAAAGGTTATCCGTCTGGAGCGTCCTTGCCAGTTCGGCTGCTGCCAGTCTGCCATCCGCCAGTGATGAGGCATTTATCACGATATCCGGATACATTTCCGGATCATAGCTTACTCCATAGGCTGCGCTGATATCATCCATTTCCTGCCTGTGCTGAGTACACACATGTTCGATCAGGCGCTGCTTAAAACTGTCATGCTGCCCCGGAAATGAGCCAAAAGACGAGCCATCCAGTGAAAAGTCATCCATATAACTGCTGACTTCATACTCAAAGCCCTGCAGCTCATCATACAGCACAACTTCCCAGCCGCCGTCACTGCCCTGCGTTTCGGATACGACGGTACAGGGCCCATGCTCCTTTTGCGCCTGGGATACCAGACCGCCGGCGCCCTTTGCTTTCCCGCAGCCGCCGAGCAGCACTGCAAGCAGTAAACATCCCAGCAAAAGAGATCTTTTCTTTACACTCATCTTTTTCTCCTTCTGAAGAACAGGCAGATATCACTTTACAGTCCTGCTTCCCGGAAGATAACACAGATTGTATCTGGTCACACCATTATCTGCAGTAACTGTATTGTAAAGCGTACAGCCAAGATGCTGATACATATCCGCATAGGCTTTCATATCCGTATCAAACAAAAGCGGCAGTGCCTTTTCTTCACTCATCTTCTTTGCAAAGCCGACAAGCTCCGATGCGATCCCCTGTCCGTGGTATGCTTTATCCACGCATACCATCAGCACATCCAGATGCCTTTCTTTCGCATATTCCGCATTCGCATCGCTGACCTGCTTTGCAAACCTCAGGATCTTTTTGATCCTTGAAAAACGTATCTTCTTCAGCATCCGGAAAAGCATCTTCAGCTGCTGCCTCGCCGCTTTCTCCCCCGAATCCTCAAGCCCGATAAAACCCGTCATACTTTCATTGGCATACAATTCCCCTGCCTGATATACGAAATCAACGTATAATGCCATATACTTCAGAACATCATCACGTCGTTCCTCCTCGGAACCCCAGTTATGAAAAAGTTCATTGGATACAAAGGCTTCACCGATCATCTGCCTGATCTCGGCAAGCTTTTCCTCCGGGATGTTTTCCACTTTCTTTATCATTTCCAGAAATCCAGTTCCTCTTCCTTTAAACCGATCTCCTTTGCCTTAAAGACAGGATTCTTCCCTTCTTTCTTCTGTTTCTCATAATCCTTTAAGGCATCGATGGCAACCTTGCCCAAAAGCATGCAGGCCGGGAGATTGATGAGCGTCATGCCTCCCATCGTGATATCCGCAGCCGCCCATGCCGCATCCATCGGTATCACCGCGCCCAGCATGACAACCAGCGCGCACACCAGATGAAAGCACCTCATGAACACTTTTGAAGGCTGTCTTTTTTTATTCAGAAAGATCAGTGCATTGTCCACATAATACAGATTCCCCAGAAGCGTTGTAAATGCAAAGAGCACCATCGCTACGGTAATGAAGGTCGGTCCGATCTTTCCGAATACCGTCGAGATCGCATTCTGTACATAAGGCGCGCCGGAAACCGCTTCGCTTCTCTCTACGCCGCTGGAAAGGCACATAAGCGCCGTAGCCGTGCAGAGCAGAAGCGTATCGATGTATACCGAAAGTGTCTGCACCAGCCCCTGCTTTACGGGATGCGAAACCTTTGCCGATGCGGAGGCATTCGGCGCCGATCCCACGCCGGCCTCATTCGAATACAGTCCCCGCTTCACGCCATAGATCACACAGGATCCGGCGATCCCCGAAAAGATCGCCTTAAGATCAAAAGCATCCTTAAAGATCAGCGCAAACATCTGCGGTATATTTGAGATATTCACTATGATGACGATCATCGAGATCAGAACATAGGCAACACCCATGAACGGCACGATGAATCCGGTAAGCTTTACGATCCTCTTTCCGCCGCCCAGCAGGCAATAGCCGGTCAGCACTGCCAGGATCGCCCCGATCACGATAGGGGTGACATTTTCATCATAAAAGGAATAGGCCGCAAACGTGGACTGCAGGTTGTAGGAACATAACAGATTAAAACCTACGGCATAAGTGATGATCAGGAACACGCAGAAGACTGCAGCAAGAAACGGTGCGTGTAACGCTTTTTCGATATAATAAGCCGGCCCGCCATAGCATTCTCCGTCCTTATTCTTTCTCTTATAGATCTGCGCGAGCGTACTTTCGATAAATGCGGAAGAGGCGCCGATGATACACATGACCCACATCCAGAAACACGCTCCCGGTCCTCCCAGGCAGATCGCCGTGGAAACGCCGATGATATTGCCGGTTCCCACGCGTGAAGCCGTAGAGACCAGCATGGCCTGAAGCGACGAAACGTTTTTCTTATCCTCCGGCGGCTCCTTCAGCAGTCTTAACGACTCGGGAAACAGTCTGATCTGCACCCCTTTCGTAAGAGCCGTAAAGTATATCCCCGCCAGCGACATCACGATGATCAGGATCGGATAATACAGAACACTGTCTATCTTATCTAAAATCTCGGTAATCATATACGCTCCTTTCCTATCGTCCGGGTTCCGGAAGGCCCTCTGTCTTCAACTGCAGAAGACATTCCGTACTCCTTCGGGCCCTTATCATCTGTCCACGTTTCAGTTTTCCCCTATCAGTACCGCGCGGCACGGCGCCCCGTCGGCACCGCCAAGATTGATCGGCGCGGCGTTGAGCATATATACGCCCTCCTTCACTTCCGCCAGCCGTATCCCTTCCAGAAGCACCACTTCCGCGCCGAGCATGATCAGATGTACGTTCATCGGCGCATCCTCAGGCCCGACCGTCTGTGATTCATTTCCGAAAAGCAGCAGCTGCTTTTCCGCAAATACCTTTGCGGCCTCTTCCGTTACAAACGCCTCTCCTTTCACAAGGATACGCCTTGCGGCATCGCAGTCTCCTCCGTTTTTTCCCGCTGCCGTTCCGTAACAGCGGCTGTTCCGCTCCTGCTCTGCCTGCTTTGCTTTCCGAAGGATCTCTTCCGCATCCGCCGCGCTGATCGCGCCTTTATGCTCCGCAACATAGGCCCAGCCGATCCAGTTTTTGAGATCCACTTCGTCGATCTTCTTTCCGTTATCAATAAAATGATAGGGTGCGTCCACATGTGTTCCGTTGTGCGCACACATCTTTATCGCCGTCAGATTGCAGACGGCTCCTTCACGGATCTTCATTATCTCGCTGCGCTCCGGAGAAGGATCTCCCGGAAATACCTTACAGCCGAACACCTCCTGTGAGATGTCATAGATCCTTTTCTCCCTGCTGCCGTTCAGCAGCTCAAGCATTTCCCTGTTCCGCTCAAGCAGTTCATAAACAGCGTCCTCACTCAGGACTCCGCGTTTCAGCCCGGCAGGAAGCTTTCCTTCTTCATCCAGTGAGAAATCTTCTTTCCACTCCGGACCGGTATAATAACGATCCAGCTCGCGGATAAAGCTCTGGTATCCTTCGAATGCGCCGATTGCTTCCTTCAATGCTTCGATCCTTCTGTCTGCTTCATCGAGGATCTCTTCCATCTCCATGATCCGCTTCACGTTTTTTTCCATCTTCATCCTTTCCTTTGAATCGCTCAGATCCGGATCTCCGCAGCTGACGCCGCAAGATACTTTTCCGCTTTCTCCTTCAGATATCCCGGATACTTTTCCTTAAAGTGTTTTTCTTCTGCGACCGCATCCGTATAGTAGCGGAGGCCAAGTTCAAAATAGATCCTGCGGAGCAGCAGCATCAGACGTTCCCCATCCGTATCTTTCAGCAGCTCCGGCGCTTCGTTCCGGTATGCGTCCATAAAGATCCTTATGGCGTCGCGATCCGGCTTTCCGTCTCTTACGCAGCAGGACCGGATGCAATCCACGGCATCCTCCTCGATCGATCCCTGCATGACCGTATCCAGGTCAAGAAACGCCCGGACCGTATCCCCGCAGAACAGGATGTTCGCAAGCTTCGGATCCCCATGGATCACAGCGCTTCTGTCCGTTTCCAGTTTCAGCAATCCGCCGGCCTTTTTTTCGATCCATGCTTCCAGCGCAGGCTCCCGGGCTTCTGCGGAAAGAGCGTTTCCGATCCCCCGCAGATATTCATCATGATAATACTTCAGATCATGGAGCATCGGATACACGGCCAGAGGTTTCCCTTTTAACGTCTGCAAAACCCTGTGCATTTTCGCGAGCCCCTGTCCGCAGCTGCGCAGCGCCTCTTCCGTTAACGGCGCTTCCTTTTCTTCTCCTTCGATCAGCGGATACATTCTCCAATGCGCGCCGCCGGCATCGGGATAGAAATACTCTTTTCGTTCGGTCTGCATCCAGACCGGGTAGCGCAGGCCCGCCCTGTCAAAAGCCCCGGAATAAAGGAGGTAATTGTGTTCCAGCCTGGTGATATCCATTTTGCTGCGGATACGCTGACAGATAAAACGATCCTTTTCCGTCTTTACGACAAAGGTTTCATTGATATGTCCGTTTCCGAATGCCGTAATACTGCATATCCTCTCTTTCAGAAATGCAGCGGCCGCCTCTTTCGCCGGAGGATCGCAGGCGTCTTCTGTTTTTTCTCTTTCGTCCCTCATCTTATTCTCATCGTCCGGCGTTCTCCGCCACACTTTTTCCGGAGGCTGCCGGAGAATATGCTTCCGTCCTGTCAGCTTTTTTCCGCACGATACGCCGGCAGTCTCATGGCGATAAATGCAATGACCACGCCGATCGCGCACACGACGCTTCCTGCTGTCAGCGCCGTCCTCACGCCAAAGGTATCGATGATCTTTCCGCTGACAAGGTTGGAAAAAACTCCGCCGATCGTGATCGAGGTAGTGATAAACGCCTGCCCTTTCACCTGATCCAGCTCTTCCATGGTATCATTCACATAGATCGCCGTAGCCGGAATGAACACCGCATAAGCCAGGAACTGAAACGACTGGCTGATATACATCCAGCCGAGGTTTGTCGCAAATACGAGCAGTATGATCTTCACAAAGAAAGCAGTTCCCGAGATCAGGAGCAGCGTCTTCGACGATATCTTCCGGACCACGATCCCGATCAGCGCCATTGCCGGGAGTTCCAGCATTGCCTGAAGGAAATTCGAAAAGCCCAGTTCCTTCTCCGCTCCTCCCAGCTCCCGGATGATCTGGATCATAAAATCGTTGATCATATTGTGTGCAAAAAAGAAGCAGGTCGAACTGATTATGAACAGGGAAAAAGCCGGATATATGGAGATAAACTCTTTGAGATTGTTATGCGCTTTCTTCCCCTTTGTTTTGCTGTCGCTTTCGGCTTCGGCCGCAGGTCCTTCCTTCGGTTTCCGGAAAGCCAGTATCACAACGGCCGAAGCGATCATCGCAATGATCGTGACCACCGGAAGGATGTATACTCCCCGGCTCTCCACCATCCCGCCGATCCATGCGGAGGTGAGTGCAAAGCCCGCGGAACCCAGCCCTCTGGCCAGACCGTAAAAGATATTACAGCCGGCTTTTCTGTACTCAAAACAGAGCGCGGTCATCACCGGCATGTAAGTAAACTGTATCATATAGATCGCGGCAAAAATCACAAAAATGACCGGCTTATTGTCATGGACAAACAAAAGCAGCAGCGATCCAAGCGATATGAATATCACAGAGGCCAGTATAAAGTTTTTGTTGGTAAGCGGATTCGGTTTATCTATGAGCCCTGCTATCAGCGGCTGCAGAAATGACGAACTGATATTTGCCACCGCCAGCAGGATGCCCACCTCCGTATTGCTGAAGCCATGCGCCAGCAGATAAACGGCAGCATACGCGTGAATGGTACAAAACGCCGCAAAATAGGCGATATTCAGCAGCGCATATTTTATTGTCCATACGGTACCGTTTTTTTTCATGATCATCAGCGCTTTCTTCTGTCCGGATTTTTGGGATAATACTCTTTCTGAGCGGCCTGTGAACTCAGATCATTATATTTTGTATTGCATGAAATTCCCGTTATGCTCAAAGCCGTATGCGGTATACAGCTTCACTCCCATATCCGATGCCGTGATCCAGACCGCTCCGCAGCCGTAATCCCTTGCTTCTCCAACGACCCTGTTTAAAAGATCCTGCGCGATGCCCATGCGTCTGCAGGCCGGATCGGTAAACATGCTTGACAAAAGACCCAGTCTTCCGCTGGGGCAGCTGAAATAGGGCGGTTTCTCCACAAAGGACATACCGCTGGTCCCGACGATCCGCTCCCCCTCCAAAGCCAGCCAGGAAACGAAGGTTCCGTCCGCCAGATGTCTGTTATAATAATCCTTAAGCGCCGCTTCCAGATCCACGTTCTTCGGGACCTCTCGTCCCTCGGAAGCATACTCCTCCGTCAGCTGCGAGATCCTCATACGGATAAATGCATCCAGATCGGCTTCCGTGAGCTTTCTGTAGGTGAGTTCGCGATCCCCGACCTTCTTCTGCTGCACGCGTCTGGTATATATGGTGCGGGTAAAGCGGATCTCATCCCCGCCGCTCTCACCGGTCTTTACATCAAAGTCTTCCGCATCAAATTCCGGAAAGAATACAGTGCCATCCTCAACGACCGTATCCACCTCCGTGATGTACATCTTGTCAACGAAGAAAACAGCCTCTTTGTACAGCCCGTATCCCCCCGAAATATAAATATCCGGCTCTCCCCTGGGCGTAAAATGCGCACGGCGGAGCGCCTCTTTATCCTTCGCCAGGGATACCGCCTCCTCCACGGAAGACGCCGTCAGCAGGTTTTCGCCTTCAAAAACCGCCGTCCGTGATACGATGATATTCAAGCGGTCCGGCAGCGGATGGCCGATCTCCTCGTAAGACTTTCTCCCCATCACGACCACATTTCCCGTGGTCAGTTTCTTAAACTGCTTCTGCTCGCCTTTGATCCTCCACGGGATCTTTCCGTTCTTTCCGATCACGTTATTCTTCGAACGTGCCACGATCAATCCGATCATACTCTCTCCCCCTCATTTTTCTCAAGACACTTGAGGACAGGGGGACAGTCCCCCCGTCCTCACTGTGAGGACACGGGGACTGTCCCCCTGTCCTCACTGTCTGCACTGTTCTTATAAGCTTTTCCGCGGCTCTCCCCATTTGCCCATACTCTTTCCGCTATAGCTGAAGTATTCCGTACAGGTGGTCCGCACCGGGGCGATCTTTGCGAGTTTTTCCTCCGTACTGATATCCGGAGCCGACAGTTCTTCATCCTGAAGGACATTACGGATCCTGCAGATGATCACCTCGCCGTCGTGCAGTTTCACAAACTCTTTTACTTCCAGTTCAAAGACCACGGGTGAATCATTCAGGACCGGCACCGGCAGCACCTCACCCTTCCCGATCTCCGGCTTAAACTTCATCTTCTCCGGATCTTCTCCCTTGACATTCCCGAAATGATCTGCCAGCGGCAGCAGTTTTTCCGTGACCAGATTTGCCGAGAAAACCTTCTCGCGTTCAATATTCTGCCTCGTCCGTTTTTCTCCGCCGATACAGCACATGACGCCCATTTCCCCGTCCCAGACATAACTGAACCAGCAGAAGAGGCCGAGATCCGGGCTTCCGTCCTCATTATTCGTGCCATACAGAAACAGTGTCTGCGGGCAGAAATCGTTCGTCGCTTTTTTACTGATCTTACTCATTGCTGATCCCTCCTTTTTTCTGATCCCCCCGTCACAAGTCCCGGATACCTGAAAGCTGAGTCTTCCCCGTATCCATCCCGCATTTCCGCGCGGGTCAAAAGCGGCATGATATGTTTTATATCTCATCCACCGGCAGCTTATCCAGGATTTTTCTCACTTTGGACCATAATGCTTTTTTATCTCCGTACAGCTTGATCCTGTTCATAGACACGGTATAAAAGAGCTCCTGTTCCCGGGCACAGGAATACGCATATTTTCTTACCGCTCCCGTACTTTCCGTATCACCCCTACCCCTGAGTTCTATCTTCAGTTCACCCTCAGGACCATCATACAAAAACTTCCCCGACAGTTTATCCGGGCACTGATCCAGGGTAAGATATACGATATCCGCTCCGTCACGGAAGCTTTCCGAAAATCCCCTGAAATGCCTTTTCAGATCCGACAGTCTTTCATCGTTCACTTTATCCGCTTTCGACCTGTTCAGATCTTCTATCCCAAACGGGACAGCAGCGTCTGCCACGACCTCCCACATGCGCTTCAGCTGGGATTGATATTTCCGTTTGCTGTCCGTATGCTGCAGCACTTCCGCATAATGTGCAAAGATCTTATCCGGGCCGCTTCTTTTCGCCATGATCATCCGGAAAAGCTGTCCTGCATGAAAGCTGCCGGAATTGGTTTTCAGTTCGACCAGATAAAGCTTATTCCCCTTCTTTACAAGATAATCCACCGCCGGACTGTTAATGATCCCACTGTCCCTGCAGACTCTGTAGCCGTCCTTCTTTGCTTTCTCTTCCGTATATCCCTTTATCGGAAACTCTTTTGCGATCAGCTTTGCCGTATCCTTCCTCCCGATGCAGTCATTAAAAGCCTTACTGTTGAATATGTCTTCGATAAACTCCGAAATGAGCATATCTACAAGGATCTCTGCCTTTGCCTTCGGCGTAATATAATCATTATAGGTCCACTTGCGCACCATCGCATAAAAGCTGTCGACTTTTCCGTCATCGATCCGCAGCTCTTTTTTGTGCCCGCTCATATTCCGTACACCTCGCCCGGTCTGCACACTTCTATCTTATCTTTATGATCCCGGAACTGTTCAAGTTCCCTGAAATTCCCTGCGCTCTCCGTATGCATCGGGATGATCACCTCCGGCTCCGTCATATCCATCAGCTTTTTCAGATCCTCCACATATGCGTGTCCACTTGTATGGATCACATCCATATGCCCGGCATCATCCCGTCCGTCAAGAAAGCTTACGATCGCAGGATCCTCTGCTTTTCCGTCTTTCAGATATCCCGTCCACATCGAATATATGATATGCGGGTCCGTCATCTGCGCAAGTCTTTTTTCAAATCTTCCTGTCTCCGATCCGGGATCACGGTTTACCCTGGCAAGCATTACGAAGCCTTTTTCGGAATAAAGTCCGGCTCTCGCCATTTTAAACGGATGCCGCTTTGTATGCGGTATCACATATTTCCTGAGCTCTCCCATGCAGTATTCGTTTTCATCCGGGCATAAGACATATATGTTGCCGCGGTAACTGTATGATCCCGGGAAATACCTGTGTCTGGCTTCGATCGCGATCCTCATCACCTTTGCCTGATAGATATCGCACAGAAAAGCTTTATCGGACGGAACCGAATTATAAAAGCTCATCACGCTGTCTATATTGGTTGAAGACACAAGAACAACGTTTTCCTTATGGGCCTCAAAGATCTCCGCCGCCTTCCTGGCAAGTTCGGCCTCTGTCCGGATCCCGTTTGACGCCTCCTCACAAAGCCTGGAAACCATCGTCCCTTCCGTGATCAGTATATCCGTTTTCCCCACCTTTGTTTTTATAAGCTTCTCAAAGGTCTCTTCCCCCGGGATCCCATGTGCCCTGAAATCCCCTGTATACAGAATACGCTTGCCGTTCAGCTCGATGATGAACATATAAGCATCCAGAGCGGAATGATCACAGACAAGCGGTGTTACTTTTATCCCATGAAAATCCTTCGCCTCACCGATCTTCCAATAAGGCTTTATCCTTTCCAGTACCGGAAGATCATATTCCTCCGTAAGGCCTTTCTTTCTCTTAACATGATCAACGCCTTCGGCGATCAGTTTCATGATCTTTAAGGCTGTTGCGCCGGCGTACATTTCGATCCCCTGGGGTATCCTGTTTCTCAGCCCGACATGATCCCCGTGATAATGCGTAAACAGAACGGCATCCGTAACCGGGTCTTTATCTGCAAATACCTGCCTCACCATGGCATCATCTTCCAGCTCGGCATTTTCCGTTCCCGGAAGATTTGCTCCGAAATCTATCAGTATGCGGTGCCCGCCTTTCCGAAACTCGGTGACGATCCCGCCGATCTGGTTTATTCCCCTGTATATCCTTATCCCGTCCATAAACTTTATTTCCGGAATCTCCTTTCACGCCGGTCTGCCTGAAGCCTGCGTTCTTTCTGCCACATTCTTCGGTCCTTTCGGATAAACACTTCTGCCCTTTCCATAACAGCTTTCAGGCTTTCCGGATAAACGCCTCCGTGTTTTCCATAACGTCTTTCAGGATATTCAGATCCGCAATGACATCCCCGGTCTCCAGGGAATGGTTTGCATTATCATATACATGCACCGGCACCTTGCGTACCTTCGCGATCCGTATCACCTCTTCCGGGACACACCAGGGATCAGCTGTTCCAAGGAATGCTATAGCTTCGTCCGGATCATATTTGAAGGTATACTCCAATGGCGTATAGAAGATATGCCGGAGCTTTGTATTTCCGCCGATCCCCTTATCCCGCAGTTCCTTCGCATAAGCGGCGGCGATCACCGTTCCGACGCTCTTTGACAGAAAGAGTACTTCTTCGTAACGCTCGTATTCCACGCCGGCAAGCAGCTCCCGCGCCTGTCCGTATAAAGCCCTGAAGGCTTCCTCCATCTTCTGTACGTTTCCGCGGATGTTCATATCCCCGTCATAGACATAAGAGACCGTGCTGATCTCGTACCCTGCCTTCCCGGCCAGCTTCCGCCCGTAGTATAGGAGCGGCCTGTCACAGGTATATCCGATCCCCGGAAATAAAAGTGCAAGTTTTGACATGATCCTGTTTTCCTTTTTTAATCTTAGAGCCGGACCTGCTTCAAAAAAACACCGGGCCCGTCCCCATGGTTTTTTTACTGCCCTTCAAAGACGCTTGTCTTCAGCGCGTCCATATCGATATCCTTTTCCGTTCCGTAATACATATGTTCAAAATAGCGGATAAAAAGGGCGGCATCCTCTTCGAGAACCGCATGGCCTTCTTTGTGAAAGTGAAGCACGAGATGGTCACCAAGACCTTCCTTCCTATAGACCGCATCCGCTTTCTTATAACATTCCCACATGGCCGGCGCATTCACCCAGTCCTCGCCCATGCAGGCAGCAATGATGAAATAATACCTCTGCGCATCCATCGAAAGCATGATGAGGTTCTCCTGATCCATGGGGATCTCCGAAGGCGCTTTGTACTGCAGGAAGGCGTCATTAAACCACCCTCTCTCGGCATCGGACTGCAGGCAGTCGAGGGGTTCGTTCTTTCCGTAGATATATTCGGAAGGGCCCCCCACTTTGCTCAGATCATAAGCTTTTCCTTCCGACGTGAATGCATATAATGCGAGGCCGCCGGCGCCGGAACAGGCCGGAATGCTCATGCGGAATCTCCGGTCAAAAGCGCCGCAGACCGCGGTGGCTTTGCCCCACCTTGATACGCCGGTCACCATGGAAGCCTCCGGATCAAGCGCATATTCTTTGTCCAGCCCCGCATATACCGCGTCCAGCACCTTGGACGCTCCCCAGGCCCAGGCCATCAGAACGCCGGTCTGCTCTTCCGCTTTTTCCCCATAGGGATACAGCTCATAAAACGCCCCCAGATGCTTTGTATCGTCAGACGCGATCTTTCCGATCTCAAGCACAAATACTGCGTACCCCTGCGACAGAAGGTAATCCACGGGCTGTATGGGATGCATGCAGATAAGGAAAGGCGAGCCCTTCGGAAAGCGCTTTTTCTGCTCTTCCTCCGGCAGATACGCATGCACGGTAAACTCTGCCCTGCGCCCGGCTGTTTCCGCACAGATCCTTACCAGCTCGCCGCCCACCACCTCAAAGGGATTGCTTTTAGGCTCCTTCGCTTTCGGATCTTCTCCCAGCAGCTCATAGCGAAGCGTCTCGCCTTCCCGCCAGACACCGTACATGTTCTTCTCATAAAATGCACGAAGCGATCCTTTATCCATAACTCTCCTTAACCCCTTTTACAATAAACGGCTATTTCCGATCAGAACAGGAGAACCCTGCCCGTTTCTTCCTCACAGTTCCTTCTCATAGCAGAAAAAATCCTGCTCATACATATGGCATTCGCCGGCCGTGTGAAAGCCGAAGGACGCGTAGCTGCGGAGTGCCGGGGTATTATATCTGTTCACGAGGAAGTGGATCCCTTTATTCCCCCGTCGTTTCAGTTCATCCATGCCAAACTGCAGCATGATCCTTCCCAGGCCCCTGTTCTGATCCTCCGGAAGCACCGCCAGTCTCGCCAGCTCCCCGGAAGGCATCAGACTCTGATCCCAACAATCAAGGCTGTCAACGTCTTCATCCTTCTCAATGGAGATCGCCGCACGGATCGTGCCGTCTTTCTTCATTACAAACAGGGAATCCCGTGAAAGATCGTAATCGATCGTCTCATCCGAGGGATAGCCTTCATTCCATGGACAGAATTCCCTTCCGTGCTGCACTCTGTAAAGCTCTAACAATTCCTTCCGGTCATCCTCCGTGGCCATTACGATCTCATGATCCATCTTCCTGTCCTCAATGCGTTCTCTGCTCTGTCCCGCTTCCCGGAATTATCAGCCTGCTTCCTCTTTCCGTTCCTCCGCAAGCTTTCTCAGGCACTCGTAAAACTCCGGCTGCCTGTTCTTCAGCCGGATCAGGCGGCCCTTCTCATCCAGGAAGCAATGCTCGGACTTTGCCTCAAAAACCAGCTTCTCCTCCGCATTGTACATACGGTATCCCAGCTTCAGCTTCAGTCCGCTGAATTCCTCCACCGCGACTTCGATGGACACCACGTCCGCAAAGGTGGTGCTGAGCTTGTAATCGCATTCCAGCCGGATGACAGGAGACATGATCCCCTCTTTCTCCAGCTTTTCATAGCACCAGCCGATACGCTCCAGGAAATCGACGCGCGCCTCCTCCATCCAGCGTATATAATTCGAATGATGGGTGATCCCCATCCTGTCCGTTTCGTAATAATTGACTTTATGAAGATATTTTTCCATGAATGACTGACCTTCCTCCTGCTGCCTGCCGGGCCATCGTCCAAAAACGCCATGACCCGCCCGGGAAGCCGCATTACTTTTTAACTCACTGCATCCGATTTTATCATAAGAAGGCCCGGAAGTATACTAGTATAACGTTAATGAATGCCGCAGGCATACATTTACGTTAACTGCATATACCGCGGCCGAAAATCGGAAACAGCAGTAAGTTTTGTTCGCGAGTATTAAACGGCAGGCCGGAGGGCCTGCCGTAAAGATCACTGTTTGTTACTGTTCACAGCCTGTGGGCCGTGATCGTAATCACTGTTTCAGAAAAGTCGCCAGCATCGTCGTATATGCCGCCTCCCCGCAGGAGCTTTCCGCCGTAAGGATGCCGCCGTGGGCTTTGATGATCTGCCTGGCCAGCGCCAGCCCGATCCCCACGCCTTCGCCGCGCTTACCGTTTGCGCGTTTCACACGGTAAAAACGGTTAAAGATCTTCGGCAGCTCCTCCGCAGGTATCCCTTCTCCCACATCCGTGATCTCCACCATGACCGACATGGGCGATGCCGTGATCCGGACCGTGATCGTGCTCTGCGGCTCCGCATATTCGATCGCATTCTTCAGGATATTCTGAAAAGCCTCCGCAAGCCAATCCTTATCCTGCAGGATCACGGCGTCCTCTGCTCCGCTTTCGATGCGTATCTTCAGGCCCTTTTTCTGCTGCAGGCTTTCCAGTGCATGAATGCTCTTATCCAGTGTCTCCCTTACGGGCAGCTCCTTTTTATCCGGCACATAAGTCCCCGACTCCAGCTGTGCCAGCTTCAGCATACCGCTGACCAGCCAGCGTATCCGCTCCATGGCGCTTTCCGCTTTATCCGCCAGCTGTTCCGCCTCGGCATTATGTTCCCGCATCTCCTTCCGGAAGATATCGATATAGATCCCGAGTGCAGCAAGGGGCGTCTTGATCTGGTGTGAGATATCGCTCATCAGATCCTTCAGCCATTTTTTGTCACGGCTGCTCTGCGCATCCTTGTCGGCAAAGATCTCTTCCGCTTCCCGTATCTCCTCCGCGATCCTTGCAAAAAGCGTATCGTTCATAAGCCGCGCCTCCTCCTTACGGATCTGCTCCGGAAAAGCCGCATGATCCCCCGCAGTGAGCGTATCCAGCATGCTCTCCACATCCGATACTTTCCTGTAGAGCGAGCCGATCACCCGGCTTTCTCCCAGCGCCAGCAGGAGAAACAGCAGCAGGAAAAGCCCTGCCAGCAGCCAGAACGCCGTCCCTTCTTTTCCCGTCTCCGCATGCCTTAACAAAAGAAAAGCCGGCGGCAGTGCCGCGGCCACGATGATGAAAGTCAGTATGATCAAACGTTTGGCCTCCCGGTAGATCATGTCCATCCCTCCCAGCGGTATCCTTCCCCGCGTATCGTCGTAATGCAGCTCTTTTCCGAAGCATCGTCCAGCTTATCCCGCAGACGCCGTATATATACGGATACGGTATTCGCATCCATTTCTGACGTGTCGCTTTCCCACAAAAGGGATAAAAGCTGCTCCCTCGAGAGCACCCTTCCCTTCTCCTCGGTCAGATGTTTCAAAAGCTTGAATTCCGCGGGAGACAGATCGATGCGTTCCCCACGCTTCCAGACACAGAGCCTTGTATCATCCAGTTTTTTCTCGCGCATCCCCCCGGCCCTTCGGACATTTGCACGGATCCGCGCCAGCAGCTCCCCGGTCCGGAAGGGCTTGGTCACGTAATCGTCCGCGCCGGTCCCGAAGGCGTGCACCACGTTTTCCTCATCCTCCAGCGCGGTGAGAAATATGACGGGGATATCCTCATCGGTCTTTCGCACCCACTCGCAGAAGTCGTAACCGCTCCCGTCCGGCAGCATCACGTCCAGGAGTGCCAGGTCACAGCCGCTGCGCGGAAACATTTCCTTCGCCTCCGCAACAGAGGCCGCCCTCTCCACCTCCATTCCCTCCCCTTTGAGGGAATAGACCAGTGCGTCTCCCAGATTGTCGTCATCTTCCAGAAGAAAAAGCTTCATGCCATAAAGGTCTCACGTCACGTAGTTTGTGCTCCGTCTCAGTTCCAGCATGTTCACCGCATAGAGTATCCCGAGGATCAGTCCCGTGAGCAGCAGCGCCACCTCCCAGGGCCAGCGGTACACATAAATGTCTCCCGACCAGTCCAGGAGCTTTTTTATTAAGATATAGCTTCCGAGAAAACTTGTCAACAAAGCCAGGCCGATGGCCAGCACCGCACTCAGGCCGTGCTCCACGAGCTGCATCTTCAGCCGGTCCGCGGGGCTCATCCCCACGACGCTGTACAGCCACAGCTCCTTTCTGCGCAGACGCATGTTCGCCTGCAGGGTATTGATGATCTGCACCATGCAGATCGAGATGATAAAGACCCCCAGAAGCGTCACCACCAGCCTTACCGTTTTCAGCAGCTTTACGCTTTCAAAATATTCATCGCTCGTCATCACACGGTTTTCGTAACTCCAGCCCTCCAGCTCCCGCGAACGATCCCGTATCCGTGTATCCAGCAGCTCCAGATCTCGGCGGATACGTATCCCGGCATGGTAACCGCTGCCGACCGCATATATCATGGGACCGGACTGATACAGGCCTTTCTCCGGGATCTCCATCCCCTCCGCCCCGGCCTGCTTCCGGATCTCCGCGATCTCCTCCAGGACCGAATCCATCGGGAGCAGCACCCGCAGGAACTTTCCTTCCGTCTCCGTAAGGCTCTGCGCCGGTTCAAGGAGCTCGTCCGAAAGGATACCCATCACCTTACGGCTTTCACGGTATCCCTTCTCATATTCCAGCTCCTCCAGCGCATAAAGGATATCGCTCATCGCGATGCTGTCTTCCCCGATCCGCCCGGCGCAGTCGATCCCCTGCGCGCGCAGCACGGCAAGCACTTCCTCCTGAAGGCGCGTAAACTCCGTATCTTCTACGCCTTGCTTCGTCAGGTAGGAAAGACACTTTAAGCCTTTTCCATCCTGCCTCCGGCTCTTTTTCTCCCCGTTCTCAAAATATACGATATCGCCTGCCTCGTCTCCCCAGGCATCCAGGCCGTTCTGCTCCGACACGACAGTGATAGCGCTCTGATAGGCTTTATAGGCACGGAGCGCTCCTTCCACACTGAGACAGCTGATCGTGTCTCCGGCTTTTATGTCCGAATACCTTCCTCCTTCCGGTCTCGCATCACAGAGCAGTATGCCATGCTCCGCCTTCATGCGTTCATAGTCGATGCTGCCTTCGATCAGAAAGTCTTTTTCTTTTTCCAGATCCTCTGCTCCCATTCCCGTGATGGAGACATAGACATTTTTTTCACCGGCCGTCAGTTCCCGGATACGCGGATCCAGCCAGAACCTCCCGCCCTTTTTCAGGGATGCAAAGCCCTCCATAACGGCCACCGTATCCTTCACAGTCGGCAGTCCCGAAAGTTCCTTACGGATCGCATCCACCTCTTCCGCATCATAAAAGGAATCGCAATAGCTCCTTCCTTCGCGGTAGTTCCGTGTCAGTCCCTCAGTATATACCGACTGTCCTTCCCCCTCCAGCTTCATCTCCTTCTTCATGGTCTCGGTATAGCTCTCGCAGGTAGCGAGCACCGTGAGCAGGAAGGTCACGCTGAAGAACATCGCAAAAAATACCGTCCACTGATGCCCGCGTCCCCTTTTGAAATTCCGTCTTGCATAGAAGCCCGCCGCACCGAAGACCTTCTCCGTGATCCCGCCGGAAGCGGGCTTTTTCTTTTTCCGCTTCTGCATACTGCTGTAGACGCCGTGCAGCGCATCCAGCGGCGGAATACGGCCCGCCTGTCTTCCGGGCTCGATCAGGGCAAAAACCGTTACGGCGATCACAAGAAACGTAGTGAGCAGCACCGCCTTCGGATAAAAGCCGAAGGCAAAGACCCTGCTCAATCCCAGCGTGTCACGTATCCACGGTTCCAGAAGCTGCAGCCCTCCGTATGCAAAAACGGTACCAAAGAGCGAAGCCGCAAGGCTCATCAGTATCCCTTCCGTAAAAAGCAACGCCAGCAGCTGTCCCTCGCTCATGCCCACACAGCGGAGCAGCCCGTGATCCCGCACCCGTTCCGTCACGGAAATGAGCATGGTGTTTCGCAGTATCACCACAAAAAATCCGCCGAAAACCGTAAGCGCCAGAGTAATGAATACGTTAGTAAGTGCCGTCCCCGTGGAATCGTCCTGCCTGAGATACTGCGCCACCACCGTCTGTATATGCACATCAAAATGGTATTTCCCGGCCAGTTCCTCCGCCGAGGCCTTCAGATCCGAAGTATCCTTCAGCTTGATCCACAGCGCATATTTATTCCCCGGCTTCATCTGAGAGCTCAGGACCATGCGATGCTCATATATATCACTAAGATGGATGGTCAGCTTTTCGATCGTTTCATCCTTCTCCATCCTCTTTGCATTTTCGATCATATCCGGGGTCCATTCATCCCCCGAAAAAGGAACGCACAATTCAAAGGGAAAAATACGGTAATAATCCTTATATTCATAATCCCAGAGGGAATAAAAGGTCGTCAGCAGCGCAAAGCACATGATATAGGTGAGCATGATGCCCACCGTGGAATAAACGGTACGCGCCGGATTTTTACGGATATAGCGGAAAGAAAGCTTGAAGAAATAACCCATCACTCAACCTCCGTCACAGCGCCGCGCACCATCACATCCGAAAGGATCTTTCCGTCCGAGATCGTGATGATCCGGTCTGCCATGGCCGCGATCTTTTCATCATGGGTCACCAGGATCATGGTCTGGGAAAACTTCCGTGCGGAATCCCTGAGGATCGTCATGATCTCCATGCCGTTGGCCTTGTCCAGATTGCCGGTAGGCTCGTCCGCCAGGATCAGGGCCGGATGATGCGCGTAGGCCCTTCCGATGGCCACGCGCTGCTTCTGTCCGCCGGAAAGCTCTTCCGGCAGGTGATAACGGCGGCTCTCCAGTCCCAGCATATTGAGGAGCTTCGTCATATTCTCCTCTTTCATCCGTATCCCGTCCAGACGCAGGGGGATCTCGATATTCTCTTCCACATTGAGTACGGGGATCAGATTGTATTCCTGAAAGATAAAACCGATCTTGCGGCGCCGGAACTCCGCCCTTCTCGCTGCCTTCATGGCATGCACGTTCTCTCCGTCGAGGATCACCTCGCCCAGGCTGGGTTTATCCACGCCTCCCAATAAAGAAAGCAGCGTGGATTTTCCGGATCCGCTGGCCCCGATCACCGCAACGAACTCTCCCTTTTCCACGGAAAAGCTCACGTGATCCAGCGCCACCACCTTTGTCTCCTCGCTGCCGTAGATCCTTGTCAGTCCCTTCACTTCCAGAAAGCTCATACATCCCTCCCGCAGATCTGTTCTCCTGGAAAAAGTGTATCACATCCGCATCCGGAGGAAAACTTACAGAATTGTAAGCTAGTATAACGATCGCAAAATATCCGGACTAATGCGAAGTATGCTTGCCCGAGAGTGCGTATTTGAAAACGCAGGCGTAGCGGGCTACGCTGAGGCTTTCAGATGCGTGCTATCGGGATAAGCAGGCAAGCATTTGGTCCAGGTATTTAAGAATCGTTATACTAGAAAGTAATCTCAATGATGAGCTTTCCTTCCCTGTATTCCGCAGTCAGGGCGCAGTCCATGCGCTCCGCAAAAAGCTTTACGATGGACAGTCCCAGTCCCGTCGAATGGTTTCTGGCGGTCTCTACCGTAAAGAAGCGGTCAAACAGGCGGTTCACATCGATCGTGGAAAGTCCGGCTGCGCTGTTTGCCACACAAAGCTTCCCCTCCTCCGATAAGCTGACCCACAGATCGCCGTCACTGTATTTTAATGCATTGCTCAGAAGATTGGATATGATACGTTCCACATAGGAAGGGATGAGGCTGCGCACGATCTTTTTCCCCGTGATCTCCACCTGCGGTTCGATCCCTTTTCCCGAGAACGCCGGATAATAATTCATAAGCGCATCCTCAAGCACGGTATTGATGCACAGTTCCTGCCTTTCCTCCCGGATCTCACCGCCGCTCAGCAGCGCATATTCAAACAGCTCCTCCGTAAGCTTTTTCATATGTTCCGCCCTTTCGGCGATCACCGAAAGATGATGGGCGAGCTCCGGCGACTTTTCCAGTCCTTCGCTCAGTTCAAGATAGCCGCAGATCGCGGTAAGGGGTGTACGGAGATCATGTGCGATATTTGTGACCGCCGTCTTTATTTCCGCATCCCCGGTCTCATATTTCCGGAATGCTTCCCGGAGGCTGACCAGGGTTTCGTTCATCTCCTTTGTCAGTTTCCGTATCTCCCGGTCTCTGCTGGCCGCCCCGAGCAGGCGGTTGCTCCGAAGATCCTTCCTTTCGGAAAAATCGATGCGCAGTGCACGTATCGCAATGCGCATTGCAAGGAGTTTTATAAGCAGTATGATATTTACTGCAAGACTCAGGATCAGGAAATACTTCATGTTTTGTTCTCCTATTTCCGATAAGCCCGGCCCGGCATTCCCCGGGACAGGTTTTTATACCACATCCCTGCTGTTCAGCTTAAAGCTTCCCACGAATGCCATGACCGCGATGACAGCCAGAGAGATCAGAAGCTGCAGGGCGGCTCCCGGATCCGAGACCTCATCCGCAAAGCCCGAGAGCGAAAACCACTGTCCCAGCACATTCACATTATATATGAGCGCCGGAAAGATCCCAAGCTTATCCTCTGCCAGCATGAGCATGAGATTTCCGAACATGACCATCGTAAAGCAGGTCTGGAAGAGCAGTCCGGCGGCGATCACGGCCGCAACCGTTTTTCTCAGCCGGAAGCTCAGTACCAGTATGACCGCGACAAAGCCCAGCAGCGCCACAAGAAAGACCAGGTTCGGTACCAGATATGCTCCGAAAGGTTCCGCTCCTCCAAGGATACCACCGATCAGGTAGAATATCCACATGATGAACGCCAGGCTTGCATAGGACAGATAAAACGAGAAAAGGATCTCCTTCTGTGTAAAACCGGCGATCATCTTATTGCGTATCACTCCGTCCGAATAATCCGCATTTGTGAATACCGGTACAAAGACCGTAAAAAATGCCACCATGGCAGCCGTCACAAAGAACATGCGTCTGGAGATATCCAGCTCTTCCAGAAACGGAAAGCAGATCGTGTTGGTCGTCACCGCAAAGGTGAACGTAAGCGCAATGAGGCAGCCGCCGATAAAATAGATGCTTTTTAAAAACCTCACCATATTGGCTCTATATAAACGTGTCATCGTCATCCTCCTTACTGTATCTCTTTTCTGTTAAAGATCAGGCTCCCCACCGCCACGGACAGCAGTATCATTCCGCAGCTTCCCGCCAGATACACCCACAGTTCATGATGCGGTCTCATACCCAGATAGGCATAGGGAACAAAACGGTCATAGAAGCTGTACAGCGCGAGTTTCGTGCCGGAAAGGCTGCATACGCCCTGTGCCGGGTAGAGCTTGTCCGTGATCTCCATGGAAACGATCTTCATCCCCACCGCAAAAACGATCCCTGTCACAAAAGCACTTTTTCTGCCGCCCAGTACCATGATGAGCATGGTCGTAAACACGGCGATCGCCATACTTGCAAGGGTATTGACGATCCACAGATCCGCAATCTCTCCCGCCGTAAGAGGCACCGCCCCGTCCGGCAGCGGCAGCGCAAGGAGCAGGGATTCCGCGCAGGCAACAGCCGAAAGGACCAGCGCCTGAATGACTCCCGAGATCTCTGCCGAAAGAAATACCGCACTTCTTCCCGCTCCCGAGATCAGCTTGTTCCGGATACAGCCATCCGAAAAATCGCTGATCGTGGTCATAAGCGTGCAGGCCGTCACCAGAAAGACCGCAAACGAGGAATAACAGCTGTGTATGTCGTAAGCATAAAGCTCTGCCCCCATGAAATGTGCGGCGAGCTTCATCAGCAGGAAAAAGCCGAGCAGATATCCCGTTACCGTCAGCAGGCATTCCCGCAGGCCTCCGTGGAAGAGCAGCTTTCTCGCATCTGCGTGAAGAACCCTAAACATTTTCATTCCCTCCCAGTAATGACAGGTAAAAGGCTTCAAGGCTTTCGTCATGCTCCTCCATCGTGAGGATCGTGCAGCCGGCATTCTCGCAATCCTTTGCGATATCGGAGAATACGAGCTGTGCATACACGTCAGCCGTATCGGGCCCGAGGATCTTGTAATCCAGCCCCTTTTCGTCCAGAATCTTCGCAAGCCTCCCCGTATCGCTCACCTTCATGCGGACGGACTTGCGGCATTCCTTCTGCAGTTCCTCACTGCTCATCTGACGCACGATATGTCCTTTATCGATAAAAGCATAATGGGTCGCCATCCTGGCCAGTTCATCCAGGATATGGCTGGAGATCAGAAAGCTGATGCCGCGCTCACGGTTAAGCCGTAAGATCAGTTCACGGATCTCGATGATCCCCTGCGGATCCAGTCCGTTGGCAGGCTCGTCCAGGATGACGAAATCCGGATCCCCGCACAGCGCGACAGCCAGTCCGAGACGCTGACGCATACCAAGAGAGAACTTTCCCGCCTTCTTTTTCCCGGTATCGGAAAGTCCCACCAGCTTAAGCAGTTCATCCACACAGCTGAAATCCGGGAGCCCGAGCAGCAGGCACTGCTGGATCAGATTGGATCGTGCGCTCATGGCTTTGTAGATCGCCGGACTCTCAACGACGGCCCCGAGACGCCGTCTGGTCCGCGTGATATTTCTGTCGTCGCAGGAAACACCCATCAGCTCGTAGGAGCCTTCCGTAGGTCTCTGCAGGCCGCAGAGGCAGCGGATCAGCGTGGTCTTTCCTGCTCCGTTCTTTCCCACGAAACCATAGATCGATCCCTTCGGGATCTCCATGTTCACATCTTTAAGGGCCGTAAAGTTTCCGTATTTTTTCCCGAGCCCCATGCTTCTGAATACGTATTCCATAATACTCTCCCTTCTTTCCTGACAGAGCTGCCGGAATATCTGCAGCCCCTTTACAAAAAAAGAATACCTCTTCCCGGTCAAGAAAGAGGTAAACGGATCGTCAGGATTTCGTCAAGATTCCGGATCCTCCAGATAGCGGAATCCGATCCCGTAGATCGCTTCGATATGATCCTTTCCGTCCAGCGTATTCAGCTTTTTCCGAATGTTGCTGATATGCTGCTTCAGCGAGCGCTCCGTGCAGTCCGGCGTATCCGCGCTGATCCTGTCAAGTATGGTACTGCGTCCCAGCGGGCGCCCTGCATTCAGCATCAGCAGATGAAGGATCGCGCTTTCCGTCCTGGTAAGATTGACACTCTGTTCACCGAAGGATACGCACAGGAGCGACGGATCCAGTTCCATTTCTCCCACACGCAGGGTATCCGCGGCATCCGCCTCCTGCGTTCCCGCATCCCCTGCGGAAGAAAGCCGCAGCAGCGCTGCGATCCTGGCCTTCAACTCCGATACCACAAAAGGCTTGGTGATATAATCGCTTGCTCCTTCATACAGAAGCTTCACCTTATGATCGATATCCGTTTTTGCACTCATGATCACCGTGAGGATCCCCTTCAGCTTCGGAAGAAGCTCTTCTCCGGGGATCCCCGGGATCATAAGGTCCAGAAGCACCAGGTCGGGCCGTTCCTTTTCCAGCAGAAGCATGGCTTCCGTTCCGGAATAAGCCCGTGTTACCAGATAGCCTTCCGGCTCCAGCGCATCCTTTACTAGATCGCTGATCGACACATCATCCTCTATGATCATGATCCGGTATTGTCTCTTCATCTGTCTCCTTCCACTTCCGGCCGGTCTGCGGATCCGCCTTCACTCAGAACGCCTTCAGCCTTTCCTCTGCGGGAACATAGTACGGACTGCTTTCATCGATCTCATAGACTTCATAGAATTTATCAAACTGCGCAAGGATGCAGTTGATCCTCTGTCTTCCGGGAAGGTGTTCGTCCGCAGCGATCCCGTCGACATTCGCTTCCGTCACATACTGTCTGTGATACTCTGCAAACGCACGGAAGAAAAGGTCATAATCGGCGTCTTCCCTCTTTTCCAGAAGCTGCAGGCAGAGCTTTATGGAAAAAAGATCCGCAAAGCTCTCCTCTTTCACAAGCTCACCGTCCAGCTTTCTTCCGTATTCGATCTCCATGCCGTCAAAGTATTCAATGATCTTTTGGATCCTGCCGTCATATTCCTTCTGTTCATCCTCGCTCAGCCAGGGCTCGTAATATCCTTCCCTGTCATATACGATCCCTTTGGGATCCACGCCATGCCCCATTTCATGTGCGACAAGCGCCCCGAGATAACCGAGCCTTTCCTCATAGGGCGCATCCGCCGCGCAGTGAGGATCACAGAGTACGCCCGCGCCGACCACATATGCATTAAAAGCCGGATTGTAATAGGCGTTGATATTGATCGAATCCTCGTTGAAAGGCACCCGGGATTCATCTTCATAAAAAAGCTGCAGATTACGGAATTTCCTGCACGCTATGCCAAAGGACAGAAGATCCTCGACGCTGTCACCTGTGATCTGCAGATCCTTAAATTCATTTACATGGCCGTTGTTCCCGAGGAAACAGGACATGCTCACAAACTTCCCCGTTACCGCCGACTGCGACTCTTTGCCGAGCCAGTCCGATCCCTTCACCCGCTCAAACACTTCCTTCCGGAGCTCATCCACCAGAGCCTCCGCGCTTTCATAGACGCCGTCCCCCATATAGCGCTTCATGTATTCCCGTGCCATCAGATCTACCGCATAATTCATATACATAGAAGTGACAAAATCCGACAGATCGATATCGGGGGCCTCCCCTTCCGTACTGAAAGCCGAGACCGCATGCATCGCGTTGAGTGCACAGATCAGATAAAAATCCTTTAGGGCCGGCACATTTTCCGGCACATAGAGTTTTTTCAGCGTATCATATACATTGCTCTGCGCCAGGAAATCCTTGGATCTGGCCAGCGCCTTCTGCTGCTCAAGGATCTCGATGACCGGGACCGTCACTCCCTGCGCATCCAGATCCTCCGCATCCGCAAAAAACAGCCCGCTCTCCACGTTCTCATCATCGTAATATCCGTCGATGAGCTCCGCGATCTTCATGGCGTTCGAGATCATTTCCAACATACGCTGCTCGGAAAAGCCGAGCGCATCCGCATAAGCCAGGAACTGCTCCCTCTCCACCGTATCCTTCCCTTCGCTGATCACAAGCTGCATATCCAGTAAAGTATCCGAATACCGGAGCGGTGAAAACTCCTGCTCATTGTAACCGTAATCATCGGGCATTACTTCAAAACGCAGCAGATAATTATAGACGGAATACCTCGGATCCACATACAGTTTATAAAGATCGTTCAGGCCCGTCACGGCGCTGATGGGTTTGAGATACGCACGTATGCTCCCGATCCGCTGCGAGGCATCTTCCGTATCCGTTATCTCACGGTAGAGCATTATGAGCCTGTAAAGCCCGTCCTCTTCGGAAAGAGAAGTGATATCGGTATTCTCCAGGATGTCCTTTACGCGGTCATAGATCTGCTGCTTATCTTCCCTCCAGCCGTTACGCTGCTCTTTCCCCTCCTGCTCCTTCAGCCATTCGCCGTTTACATATTCATAGTAGTCGGCGATGGGCCTGCCGTCGTCATTGATCTTTGCAGGCGCTGCCTCGGTCGGTTCCGGTGCTTCCGTGGGAGTTGCGGCATTCTCACTGACCTGTACCGCCGTCGGTGTGGGATCCCCGCCCTGCTGTGCATTCCCGCAGCCGGCCAGCAGCGTCACGCTCAGGAAAAGCGCCAGTTTATGTGAGATACGCTGAAATATTTTATTCTTCATATATGAATACTCTCCTTATTATCCGGATACTGACATCCTGATCCGTCTCCTGCGATCCGGTGTAAGCGGATTATCGGAACGTATGCCTGCCGGTTCATAACGACAGCATGCAGGCAAAAAACCGCCCCGGACAGTATACCATATCTCCAGCTTTTATTCCACTTCCGCCGTCATTGCAGGTTTTCTCCGATATCTGTAAAAAAGCTCTTGACTTCATATTATCATTATGATAATATCAACGCAGACAGAGAGAACAGAAGCCGCTCTCCAGAGGAGCGCCGGTATTTACAGGAGGTAAAGCATATGAAATGCAGAGAGATCTTTGACCGAGGTATCCGTTTCCATCACTATTGCAACACCGCCTATCCGCTTAGGCCCAATTCCCTGGCCGCCTATGAACTGCATGACGAGGCGCAGATCCTTAAGACCGTAAAGAAAAACATCGAAACCCAAAAGGAACTCTGCCTTTATGTGCACATCCCCTTCTGCCAGGCCCGCTGCCGTTTCTGCGAATATGTGGTGCTCGATCAGCCCGCTGAAGACGATCCCGACCGCTATGTGGAACATCTGCTGAAAGAGATCGAGCTCTACCGCGAAATGATCGGCGACAAGCCCATCGCCGGCTACGATCTCGGCGGCGGAACTCCCGCTTACCTTTCGGTCGAAAATCTGAAAGCGATCACGGATTCCATCAAGCGCTTCGCTCTCGAAGACGGCATCTATATGAGCATCGAGACCACTCCCGTGATCGCCGCCAATGATCCCGAGAAGATCAAAGCGATACGCGAAATGGGCTACAACCGCATCTCCATGGGCTTTCAGACCGTATCCGAAAAGCTCCTGTCCGAGCTGGGAAGGGAAGGTTCGAAGAGCATTTATGAAAAGGCTGTGGAAAATATCCGCAAGGCAGGTTTCGACCGCCTCAACGTGGATCTGATGTACGGTTTCCTGAACCAGAGCGATGAGGATTTTGCCAATACCATCCGCTACACCATCGCCCTCGGTCCGGAATTCATCACCCTCTACCGTAACCGCTACAAAGGCACCAAGCTGGAAGCGGAATCCCAGGGCGTGACCCTCTACAAAGTCAACCGCCAGTACGAGATCGCCTACCGCTTATTAAAAGAAGCCGGCTATGAGGCGAATAACGGCAAGAACACCTTCAGCCGCATCCCGGGCGATATGGGCACCTCGTCCTACCTCACGAAGCGGGTCATCGACGCTACCTCCTATGTGGGCTTCGGCCTGGGCGCCCAGTCCTTTGTCGGCAATTACCTTGCCTATAATCTGGGCTGTGTGGATCATAAGCTGGAAAAGTATTTTGAAGCGGTCGAAAAAGGCATCCTTCCGATCAATGATATCGCGGATATGCCCATCGACGAAGTGCGGGCCAAAGCCATCTCCGTGATGTTCTACTTCGGCTTCATCTCGATGAAGGCCTACAAAGCCAGGTTCGGAGAGGATTTCCGCGATGTCTACGCCACGCAGATCGCTTTTCTGGAAAACAACAGCCTGATGGAATTCGTCAACGAAGATACCTTCATGCTGACGGATTACGGCGCCGCCCACCTCTACGGCATCATCCCGCTCTTCTACAGCGAGAGGAGCGTGAAGGAAATGTTCACGCTGTCCGACCGCTGGCTGAATGACAAAAAGGGAGAAGATATCTACCTTGAAAAATATGACCGGAAGAAATATGACGCTCCTTCCGTCGCAGTGGATCTGCTGATCTTTAACCGTGATAAGACAAAGCTGCTCCTGATCAGCCGCGCGGAGCATCCCTTCGTGAACAAACTGGCTCTTCCCGGCGGCTTCTATATGCCGGAAGATGAAACCCTCGAATATGCCGCTGCACGGGAACTGCTGGAAGAAACCTCCGTTTCCGTGGATATCAAAGAAAAGGATCTGGTCAAAGTCACCTCCACCAAAGGCAGAGACCCCCGCGGCTGGGTCGTGAGCGTAGCCTACAGCGTCTGTCTGGATGAAAATGCGGTAAAGCCGGTGGCAAACAGCGACGCCATCTATGCAAGCTGGGTAGAACTCAAAACCCTCAAAAAAGAGGATCTGGCCTTTGACCACTGGGAGATCATCGACTACGTATTAAACAAAGATTAAGGCGTGCCTGCACACCTCGCCAGCAGCTGCTCGGCCAATGCGGCCGGGCAGTCTGCTTCTATATAGGTCCCGTCCTGACGGTGCTCCTCGACGATCAGCTCGGCCTCCTTATGGATACGGTTCAGCAGATCCCCGGCAGAATAAGGGATCGTCACTTCGATCCGGCGGTTTCCGGCACGGAAGATCCGCTGCAGTGCATCCAGAAGTTCATCGATCCCGTAGCCTGTACGCGCCGAGATATAAACGGCCTCATTTCCGGGGCCGTTTTTTACGGTCCTCCCATCGTCACGCAGATCCGCCTTGTTATAAACATAGATCCTGGGAACCGTCAGTGCTCCCAGTTCGGACAGGGTCTCTTCAGTGACCTTCCTGTGCATCGGATGGTGCGGATCGGAGGAATCCAGCACGATCAGGATGACATCGGCATAACGCAGCTCCGCCAGGGTCGAACGGAAAGCCTTGATCAGATCGTGGGGGATGTTTTCGATGAACCCGACCGTATCGGATAAAAGAAAAGGCTTCCGCCCCGCGATGGCAATCTTGCGTACCGAGGTGTCCAGCGTAGCAAAGAGCATGTCCTCCTCAAATACCTTTTTCTCCTCGGTCTTTTCCTGCGAGCGTCTGCCCATGGCGAGGAGCAGGTTCATCAATGAGGACTTGCCCGCATTGGTATAGCCTGCCAGCGCCACATTGGGATAGCCGTCCCTGGAGCGCCCCTGCCGCTGCACATCCCGCGTCTGTTCGATCTGCGAAAGTTCCTTCTTCAGCTCGGTGATCCTGTGGGAGATCTGGCGTTTATCCAGCTCGATCTGCTTTTCGCCTTCACCCTTGTTTGCCCGGCTTCCGCCGCCGCCGCTCTGTCTCCCCAGATGCTGCCACATCCCGCTCAGACGCGGCATCATGTACTGCAGATAGGCGCATTCCACCTGCAGGCGTGCTTCGCGTGTACGCGCCCGCCGCGAAAAGATCTCCAAGATCAGCTGTGTACGGTCCCACACCGGACAGCCCACGATCTTCTGCAGATTCTTCATCGGTGAGGGCGCGAGATTTCCCAGACAGACCACATAGGCGGCATCCAGTGCCAGGACAGTCATCTTCAGCTCTTCCGCCTTGCCCGAACCGATCCAGGTCGCTTTGTCCGGGTGCGGCAGGGACTGCGTCAGGACCCCGGCCACTTCCAGCTCACAGGCTTCGCACAGGCTTTTCAGCTCGTCCATGGCATGCCCGAATTCTTCTTCCGTCTCATCCGTACGCAGCCCGGCGATCACCGTTAAGTTCTTATTTTCCGTTTCATTCATTTAAGGATCTTTCCCCTTCGTATAAATCAGGCCGGCGGAAAGCCGCCGGCCCTGAATATCTTTTTTAAGCTTCTCCTGCCGCCCGGCCTGAGCGCCGGATCACAGGCAAAACCGTTCCGACAGTATTTCTCTTATTTCCTGCGCCCCATGATGCTGAGCAGGCGGATAAAGATATTGATAAAGTCAAGGTAGAGCTGGAACGCTCCCGAAAGTGCCAGCACCTCCGTATTCGCAGAATCCGCATAGGCGACTTTCTGTTTGATCTTCTGCGTATCGTACGCCGTAAAGCCGATAAAGATCGCAACCCCGAGATAGGAGATCGCCAGCTCCAGGCCTTCGCTGTGAAGGAACAGGATATTCACCGTGGATACGATGATGATCCCGAGTATGGACATGAGCAGGATGCTCCCGAGGGACGAAAGGTCTCTTTTGGTGACCATTCCGTATACGGCCATGATCGCAAAGATCGCCGAGGTCATCAAGAAGATGGCGACGACGGAACCCAGCTGATAGGCCCAGAAGACCACGCCGAGGGTAGCGCCCGTCAGGAAGGAATATACGGTATAGAGAACTACGGTCAGCGCCGCATTATTCTTTTTGATCGCGATATTGGAAACGATCACGATCACCAGCTCCAGCCCCACGAGTCCGAAGATCGCGGAGGGATGAGTGATAAGGATCTTCGCCATGGCCTGGGGTGCCGCAAACGCTGCGATCGCCGTTACGATCAGCGCCACCACCATATAAAGGAACGACTTTGCAACCACCTTCTGCTGCAGGGTCTCCGTGACCTCGCTCACGATCCCCGAGAAAGAAGTGGGACCGCCGCTCCGCCCCGGCATTGCCTGCCCCATACCTGCTCCGGGCTGAAAGCCCTGCATGCCGAAGCCGGCTCCGTACTGATTGGCAAACTGCGCATTCTGTGCGTTAAAGCCGGCATTCTGCGCATTAAACTGAGCGTACTGATTGTTATACTGCGCATTGAACTGGCTGTACTGATTATTGTACTGCACATTGGCCTGGGCATACGGATTCTGATCCGCATACGCATTGTTATACTGGTTTCCGTACTGCGCATTGAACTGATTCTGCCCGCCGTACTGGTTATTGAACTGATTCTGCCCGCCAAACTGATTGCCGTAAGGGTTATTGAAATTCTGATCCATAACAAAACCTCCCGTTTTTCCGCTTTATCACGGATGATCGTCATCCGTTTCGGAAACAAAGCCGATTATATCATAAAGTTTCGGAAAAATCCATAGCCGCGGCTTCCGGGAAGACCGAAGGTGATCATGCACTTTTCCCGGCCAAAAACCTTATCATCTTCACCAAATCCCGAAAATATGATATGATAGCACACATGCGGAGGATAACAAGATGATCTACACGGCACTTACGAAAAAAGCGATCCGCCTGATGTCCGAAAAACATAAAGACCAGACGGACAAATCCGGGCTTCCCTATGTTTTCCACCCCTGGCATGTCGCCGAATCCATGGACGATGAGCTCTCGACCTGTGTAGCACTCCTTCACGATGTGCCGGAGGACACCGATACCACATTGGACGAGATCCGGGAGCAGGGCTTTCCGGAAGAAGTCTGCGAGGCGCTCTCGCTCCTTACCCATGAGGAGGGCGTCGATTATATGGATTATGTCCGGAAACTCTCCGATAATCCCATAGCCCGTAAAGTGAAGCTATCGGATCTGAAACACAACTCCGACCTTTCCCGGCTCAATGAAGTCCGAGAGAAGGATAAGCTCCGGCTGGAAAAATACAAAAGCTGCATCGATTTTCTCGAGGGTAAAAAAGCAGCGCATGACTACAATTCCTTCCTGGCCGGCTTCAGCCGTGTTGCCTGTATCCTTTCCGTAGATCTGAACAAAGAAGACAGCGACAGATTTCTTGTCGTAGATGCAAATGATGCTTATAAATGCACTGTTGTGAAGGACCTTAAGGATTTTGAGACCAATGTCCCTTATACCAGATATATCCCGAAGGCGGCGAATTTCGAAGCGCTCTGCGAAAGCTGCGTGACCACGGACCGTCCCATCCATACCTATTTCGATATTGAATTATATAATGCCTGGATGGAGGTATTTCTGACTCCACTCGTCTCCGATGATCCGGAGAAGGGACTGCTCCTCTTCTCCTATGAGATGAACCCGAAAGCGGATATCGACAAACTGACGGACATCTCTTCCGAGACTGCAACAAATGTGATCAAGACCTGTCTGATCCTGCGCGAAACAAATGATTTTCAGGAGTCGATGAATTCGGTGGTCGCGGATATCCGCAAGCAATGCGGTGCGAAGCGCTGCAGCATCCTTCTGACGGACTTTGAAAACAGAAAGTATTCCCTTCTGTGTGAGGATTACGACAACGATCCAAAACAGATGCCTCTGTCCGCATTTCTGACCGAAAAGTTTTACAGAGTGATCGAGAGCTGGCCAAAACTGATGAACAAGAGCAACTGCTTCATCATGACAAATGAAAGCGATATGGAAGAAGCGCATAAGATCGCTCCGGAATGGATCGATTCCCTCCGGATGGAAAAGGTCAGGAGTCTCGTGATCTTCCCTCTCCGTTCAGACAACCGCACCATCGGCTACATCTGGGCAGGGAATTTCGATCCCGCAAAAACGCTGCAGATCAAGGAGACCCTGAGCCTGACCGCGTTTATCCTCTCCTCGGAGATCGCGAACGAGCAGAATAATATCCGCATGAAGATCATGAGTTCCACGGATCTTCTGACCGGAGTGCTCAACCGTAATGCCATGAACAACCGGATCAGCGATGATCTTTCCGGCGAAAAAGTGATCCGGAAACCTTTCGGCGTTTTCTTTATCGACGTAAACGGTCTTAAGTCGGTCAACGATACCAAAGGGCACCTTGCCGGCGACAATCTTCTCAGGGATGTTGCTTCCACACTGCAGAAACTGAAAAATGAGAATACGGAGATCTACCGGGTAGGCGGAGATGAATTCATGATCATTGAAACAGACAGTTCACTCGGAGAAGTTGAAAAAATGATGGAAGCGCTTCTTTCGAGATCCGAACGTCCGGACAGAGCCCATTACGCCATCGGCCTCTGCCACAGTGACGAAGGCGGCAATATCCTCAAAGCGATGCAGACGGCAGATGCCAGAATGTACGAGAGCAAAGCGAAATACTATTCCAGGCACCCGGAATATAAATGGCACGGAAACCGCTAGACCGGTACGGAGTTTGATAAGATCCTGATCATGCGGGCAGGCTCACAAAAGAGCTGCCCGCTTTTTTGATGAGCAAAGCCTGTACCGGCTTAGCGCTCCTTCTCCATTTCCGCATTTATGGTATCTTCACTTGCGGCCATGGCCTGAAGCGTCATTTCGAGAAGTTTGTCAAGCTCCCAGCCCAGCTGCTCCGCGCCGCGCTCGATCACCTCACGGGAACAGCCCGCCGCAAATCCTTTGCTCTTATATTTCTTTTTCAGGGATTTCAGTTCCATATCCTTTGTGCTCTTTGAAGGCCTCATCAGCGCCGCGGCCCAGATCAGCCCCGTGAGCTCATCTGCCGCAAAAAGCACCTTCTCCATCTCGTGTTCCGGTTCCACGTCAATGGTCGCGCCGCAGGGAACGGTGATGCCGTATCCGTGGGAACAGACCGAATGAATGATATCATCACTCACACCGCCTTCCCGGAGCAGTTCCGGCGCTTTCAGGCAATGCTCATCCGGATAAAGTTCAAAATCGATATCGTGCAGCAGTCCGACGATGCCCCAGTGCTCTGCCTCCTCCGCATACCCGAGTTCTCCGGCATACCATTTCATCACCGCCTCCACGGTCAGCGAATGCTGGATATGGAAGGGATCCTTATTGTACTTTTTCAGTAATGCAAAAGCTTCGTCTCTCGTGATCATCTTTATCATCCTTTCTGCGGCAGGGGCCGCTTTCAATACTCCTCCAGAAAATGATGCCGGACGCCGTCTTTCTTGTAGGCGATCACAGTATCCAGATTTACATTTTCCATGCTTTTGAAAATGTTGGATTCCACAAAGGGGTTTTCCTTCTTTAAGGCCGCGATCAGTTTCTTGGTCTCCAGCCTTTTCGAGGAAGTCGTCCCGTCTTCATGGCAGGTCGAACAGGTATCGGTAAAATGGCAGGCGCACTGCAGGAAATGCAGTTCGTTGTAATCCCGCCATGCGCAGATATCGCTCTCCCTTACAAGATACATCGGACGGATCAGTT
>JAEEGL013442508.1_pt1 | contig 48655 bp, 25 predicted proteins | sample 9134231 | NCBI WGS metagenome assembly JAEEGL01 (sample SAMN16246548, study PRJNA631951) | gut metagenome | biome: gut microbiome; feature: rumen; material: fiber-attached | host: Bos | place: Iran: Karaj | collected 2018-10 | reverse complement strand
AGCCACCCCTCAGGGGAGACTTTACTTTCAGGTTGACGACACTGCGCCAGCCCCCTCTCCCCTCCCTGACGGGAGGGGTTGAGGGTGGGTCTTTACTTCCCGAGTATAATGTTGACGAGGGCCGTGACGTCGGCGATGGTCACCTTGTTGTCCTTGTTGACGTCGGCGAGGCGCTGCTCGTAGGTCGTGGTCTTGCCGAGGATGATGTTGACGAGGGCCGTGACGTCGGCGATGGTGATCTTGCCGTCCTTGTTGACGTCGCCAACGCTGTAGGTTGATTTAGCGGAGAAGTAGCCGGGATTGGCTGTGCCGCCGTCGATATGGGCGTAGTCGCCATGGAAATGGACGCCGTCGTAAGCCGTTCCGGCGCCACCTACAAGATTAAAGCAGGCAGGGAACATATCGATGGAATCCGTGACACGGCTCATATCCCATCCTTCACCGACGTAGATGGTGGTGAGTTCCATGCAAGCGTAGAACAGATAACCCATATCGGTGACGTTATGTGTGTCGAAGCCGCTCAAATCCAGCGTCGTCAGCTTATAACATCCATTGAACATGCCATGCATGTTGGTGACGTTCTCGGTATTGAGGTTCTCAAGGCCTTGGATATCCGTAAGAATCTCGAAGTGATCGAACCAACTATAGGTCGTTGTGGGACGTGCATCGGCGAACGAAGCGTCGAAGACGACATGAAGGGCTGTTCCTTTGCTTGCGTTCCAGGCGGGGACGTCATCACCTGTGTTCAGGCCGTACTTGGTGCCGGCACGCGTATCCTTAAGGTTGTCGTAGTAGAACGTGAGCGTCGCGCCGTCAGTGGAGAGCAGGGCGTAAGCCGTCGTTGTCGCGGTGAAGTAGCCGGGATTGCCGGCGGCATCGGGATGGGCGTAGGCGGCGTTCACGTTGTTAGCGTCATACGCCGTGCCGTTGACACCGACGAGGTTGGTGCAGCCCGAGAACATGGCGTTAGAATTGGTCACGGTGCTCGTGTTCCAGTCGTCGTTGCAATAGATGGTTTGCAATTTGGAGCAGTTGTAGAACATATAAGCTATGGTGGTGAGGTTCTCGGTGTTGAAGTTTGACACGTTGAGGTTCGTCAGGTTGGAGCAGCCACTGAACATATTAGACATTCTGGTGACGTTGGCGGTATTGAAGTTTGACACGTCGAGGCTTGATAGTTTGGAGCACCCGCTGAACATATAATTCATGTTGGTGACGTTGGCGGTGTTGAAGTGGGACACGTCGAGGCTCGTCAGCGCACTGCAGATCGCGAACATAGCATACATATCGGTGACTTTCCCTGTGTCGAAATCCGTCACATCGAGGTTCTGAAGAGCCGAACAACCGTTGAACATATACTTCATGTCGGTGACGTTCTCGGTGGCGAGATAGTCCAAGTGGTTGATCTGGGTGAGGGCTGTCATCCTGTTGAACATATAACTGGTGTTCGTCAGCCCATGATAGTCTTGGAACGAAGTGTCGAAGGTGGCGGTGGTGATGGTGGTATTTGCAGCGCTGGATGTTCCTGCCCAACCAGGGATTTGTCCCGTCCACGGGAGGTCGTACTTGGTGCCCTCGCGCGTATCCTTCTTGTCGTCGTAGTAGAACGTGAGCGTCGCGCCGTCAGTGGAGACGACGGCGTAGGCCACCATCGCGGTGAAGTAGCCGGGACTGCCGGCGGCATCGGGATGGGCGTAGGCGGCGGTCACGTTGTTAGCGTCATACGTGGTGCCGTAGCCACCGACGAGTTTGGTGCAGCCCGAGAACATGTCGGAGGAATTGACCACGGTGCTCCTGTTCCAGTCGTCGTTGCAATAGATGGTTTGCAAGGAGGAGCAGTTGTAGAACATAATAGACATATTGGTGACATCCTCAGTGTCGAAGCGCGTCAGGTCGAGGCTTGTCAACTTGGAGCACCCTCTGAACATGGCAGACATATAGGTGAGGCTCCCGGTGTCGAAGTTGGAAAGGTCGAGGCTTGTCAGCGAGGAGCAGCCATTGAACATATAAGCCATGTTGGTGACGTTGGAGGTGTTGAAGGACGACAGGTCGAGGCTTGATAGTTTGGAGCACCCGCTGAACATATAAGTCATGTTGGTGACGTTCTCGGTGTCGAAGTGGGAGAGATCGAGATTTGTCAGCCGGTAGCACCCATAGAACAAGCCGCTCATGACGGTGACGTTGGCGGTATTGAAATGGGACAAGTTGAGGGTCTGAAGAGCCGAGCATTCGTTGAACATATAAGCCATTGTGGTGACGTTCGCGGTGTTGAGATAGTCCAAGTGGTTGATCTGTGTGAGGGCTGTCATCTTGTTGAACATGCGGCTGGCGTTCGTCAGTCCAGAATACGCACGGAACGAAATGTCGAAGGTGGCGGTGGTGATGGTGGTATTGGCAGCGCTGGCTGTTCCCGCCCAGCCGGGATATGTTCCCGTCCACGGGAGATTGTACTTAGTGCCCTCGCGCGTGTCGCGTTTGTCGTCGTAGTAGAACGTGAGCGTCTTGCCGTCTGTGGAGACAACGGCGTAGGCTTCCTTCTGAATGGTGGTGAAGTAGCCGGGACTGCCGGCGGCATCGGGATGGGCGTAGTCGACGGTCGTGTGAGCAGTACTAAATCCGGTGCCGTTGCCGCCGACGAGGTGGGTGCAGTCTATGAACATGTTGTCCGATATTTCCACAGTGCTTGTGTTCCAATCGTCGTTGCAATAGATGGTTTGCAAGGAGGAGCAGCCGTAGAACATTGCGAACATGCGGGTTACCTTCTCAGTGTTGAAGCTGGAGAGGTCGAGGCTTGTCAACTTGGAGCACCCTCTGAACATGGCAGACATGGTGGTGACGTTCTCGGTGTTGAAGTTTGAGACGTCAAGGCTCCACAGCAAATTACAATCATGGAACATGGAATGCATATCAATGACTTTCCCTGTATCGAAGTTCGAAAGATTGAGCCTTGCCAACGACTTGCAATCACGGAACATCGAGTTCATGTCAGTGACGTTCTCGGTGTTGAAGTTTGAGACGTCGAGGCTCGTCAGCGACGTGCAACCATCAAACATAACTTCCATACCGTAGACGTTCGCGGTGTTGAAGTTTGAAAGATTGAGGCTCGTCAGCGCGGAGCACCCAGAGAACATAGAACTCATTTCAGTGACGTTCTCGGTGTTGAAGTTTGAGACGTCGAGGCTCGTCAGCGCGGAGCACTTATAGAACATATAATACATGCTTTTGACGTTCTCGGTGTTGAGATAGTCCAAGTGGTTAATCTGCGTCAGAGCCGACATCTTGTAGAACATTCTGTAGCAGCTCGTCAGCTCATGGCAGTCCTTGAACGTGATGTGGAAGGTAACCGTTTCTATGGTTCCATTTCCATCAGAGCTCGTCCAACCGGGGATATCGTACCCCCATCTCATGAAGTAGACGGTGCCATCATTGTTGTTATACCAATTATTGTAGTAGAAGGTCAGCGTCTTCTTGTCGGAAGAAAGCACGGCGTAGGGGTATGGGTCAGAGAAACGGGTGAAGAAATAGCCAGTGGTGGGGTTGGCATAGGATGCATTGATTTTGTCCTTATCGTAGCTGCGGTTGGGGCTTCGCAGGCTGGTGCAACGCAAGAACATGTCGGTCGAACTACTTAATTTGGATGTCTTCCAATTGTAGGGGCAATAGATATAGGTGAGGGCTGAGCAGTCACGTAACATGAAGGACATGCTGGTGGCCTGCTGCGGGTTGAAGTTCTCAAGGTTGAGACTCGTCAGCGACGAGCAACCGTCGAACATGAATTCCATGTTGGTGACGCTGTTAGCACTCAGGTTGTGGGCGTCAAGCGTCTGAAGATTGACGCAGCCCTCAAACATCCAAGACATGTTGTTGACGTTCTCGGTGTTGAGGTAGTCGAGATGGTTGAATTGCGTCAGAGCTAACATTTTGCGGAACATTCTATAGCAGCTCGTCAGCCCATGATAGTTCTGGAACGAAGCGTCGAAGGTAACGGTTTCGATGGTTTCATTTCCATCACTGCTCGTCCAGCCGGGATAGCCATCCCCCCAGTTCATGAAGTAGACGGTGCCTTCAGCCCAGCGATACGCGGTATTGTAGTAGAAGGTGAGGGTCTTCTGGTCGGCAGAGAGCACGGCGTAGGGGTAAGGGTCGGAGAGGCTGCTGAAGAAGTAGCCGGTGGTGGGGTTGGCATAGGATACATCGATTTTGCCCTCATTGTAGCTGAGGTTGGGGCTTCGCAGGCTGGTGCAGCCCGTGAACATGCTGGTGGAATTGGTCAGCTTGGCTGTCTTCCAATTGTTCGGGCTGTAGATATAGGTGAGGGCAGAGCAGCCCTGGAACATCGATGTCGCCTTGGTGGCCTGCTGCGGGTTGAAGTTCTGAAGGTTGAGGCTCGTCAGGCGCGCGCAGCCATAGAACATGCGGGTCAGGTCGGTGACGCTGTTCGCACTGATGTTGTAGGTGTCAAGCGTCTGCAGGTTGACGCATCCCTCGAACATGTGGCTCATGTCGGTGACGTCCTCGGTGTTGAGGTAGTCGAGGTGCTCGATGGTGGTCAGATAGTTCATCCCGTAGAACATGTAGCGGGTAGAGGTCAGACCGGTGTAGTTCTGGAACGAGCTATCGAAGACAACCTTATTGATATTGCGCCACGTCTCGCCGCCCGCAGGAGTCCACGAGGGATAGGTGCCGCTCCACGGGAAGTCGTAGTAGTCGCTGGGGGCATACGCCTCGCCAGAGTCGTTCGTCCTCAGGTATTTCTGGTCGTCGTAATAGAACGTGAGTCCGAGGTTGGGGCCGTATAAGGCATAGGGTTGTATCTTCTTCTCGGTGAAGTAGCCGGGGTTGCCGGTGCCGCCATCGGGACGGGCATAGCCGGCGTCGATGTGGTCGGTGGTGAATGCCGTTCCGACGCCACCCACGAGGTGTGTGCAGCCGCTGAACATCTCGGCTGAAGAGCTGGCGGTCCAGGTGTTGTTGCACAGGATGCGGATGAGGCCGGAGCAGTTGTAGAACATCTTGTTCATCGACGGGTTCTTGGGCGTGGTGAAATCGGTCAGGAAGAGTTTCTGCAGGCCTGTGCAGCCCCAGAACATGTTCTGCATATTGGTGACCTTGGCGGTGTTGAAGCTGGAGAGGTCGAGCGATGTCAGCGCGGTGCAGCCCTGGAACATGCCCCACATGCTGGTGACGTTGGCGGTGTTGAAGTGGGAGAGGTCGAGCGCAGTCAGTGCGGGGCACTCCTGGAACATGGAGTTCATGTAGGTGACGTTCTCGGTGTTGAGATACTGGAGGCCGTTGATGGCGGCGAGGCGGTCCATGCCTTCGAACATGTGGCCCAGATAGGTCAAGCCATGGTACTGGCCAAACGACGAATCGAAGGAGACGGTGGTGATCTGGTCGTTGTTGTACCACCCGGGGCGCTCGTTGGTGTCGGTCTTCCAGTTGGCGCTCATGACGCTTGCCGAGCCGGTTCCGCGCTGTGACTTGAGGCCGTCGTAATAGAAGGTGAGCAAGAAGCCTCCGTTCCACACGGCGTAGGCCTCCTTCTCGTGGGTGAAGTAGCCGGGGTTGCCGGCGGCGTCGACATGGGCATAGGCGGCGGTGACGTGGCTAACGTCGTATGTGGTGCCGTTCTGCCCGACGAGGCTGGTGCAGCCCGTGAACATCGAGGTGGACTGCTGCACGCTGGCCGTCGACCAGTTGGCGCCGACATAGATGGTGGTGAGGTTGCTATCGCCCTTGAACATCTCCTTCATCGACGTGACAGCCGACGTCTTGAACGACGACAGGTCGAGCTCCGTCAGCCGCGTACAGGAGCTGAACATGTTAGCCATGTTGGTGACGTTCTCGGTGTTGAGGTAGCGCAGGTTGTTGATTTGCGTGAGGTTCGCCAGGTTGCCGAACATGTAATTGGCATAGACGAGGTTGTGGTAGTTGGCAAACGACTCGTCGAACGTCGCCGTGGTGATGGCTGAGTTGCCGGCCCAGGAGGGAGCGATGCCCCACGTGAGGGTGTACATCGTGCCAGCGCGCTGGGTGCTCAGGTTGTCGTAGTAGAACGTGAGGGTGGAGCCGTTGAGGATGGCGTAGGCTGCCATAGCAGGCAGGGTGAAATAGCCCGTGGTGGGGTTGGCGTATTGTTCGCCAATCTTGCTGCTATCGTAGTGGAGTCCTGAGCTCTCGCTGTAGAGACTGGTGCAGCCTTGGAACATATATTCACTGGAGGCGGGACTCCACGTCTTATCGCAATAGATGGTTTCCAAACTGGAGCAGCCAAAGAACATGCGGTCCAGGTAATATTTACCGATGGTGAAATTGATCAAGCTGAGTTGGGTCAGCGACGAGCAGCCATAGAACATGTAATCCATGGCGCCAGACGTATAAGTTTTGATGGCAGAAGTGTTGAACGACGACACGTTGAGGCTCTCCAGCGCGGAGCAGTTCCTGAACATCGAACCCATCTTGGTCACGTTGGACGTATTGAAGCTGATGAGGTCGAGGCTCGTCAGACTACTGCAGTCGCAGAACATGAAGCTCATGTCGGTGACGTTGTCAGTGTGTAAATTGTCAAGGCCGGTGATCTGAGTGAGATTGCTCAAACCGTAGAACATTCTGCAGGTGCTGGTCAGGCCCTCATAGTTGTCGAACGAATCGGTGAACCACGCTTGGGTGACGTTGGTCTTGTTAGCCCAGCCTGGAAGGGTACCGTCGTCAGGGATATCGTAGACGGTATATTGGTTGGCTATCGTCGCTCTCTTCGTGTCGTAGCAGAAAGTGAGGATTGAGCCCTGGATGAAGGCGTAGGGCTCGGGCTCGGGCTCGAGGTACTCGAACACCACCCAGGTGTCGCCAGCGATGGGGTTGCCGATAGCATCGCACACTTGTTCGTTCAGGAACCGGGCGCCTGTGGGCTGCACCAATGCCATGTCATTCAAGTAGGAAAGGCCCGAGAAATGGCAGACCGCTCCCTGCGTGCCTTTGGCCTTCACCTGATAGAGGTGAGAATAATTGGCGTCCGCGATCCTCAGGCCGTTCTGGCTCGAGCCGTCGGCAGCGGCGACGCTGCCCGCGATGCCGTAGCCATTCGTACCCTGGGCAGTAAGTGCCGTGCCGATCAGGAGATAGGATTCTGACTCAATGACCTCGCCGCTGGGATCGCCCACGTAAATACCGGTGGTACCTGTCGCCGTCAACGAGGCTTCAGGATCATCGGCGTTATTGTTGCGGATTTCTTTCTTCAAGTTTGAATGGATGTCGATGGCCGCGGCATAGGTGCTGCTGACGGTGTTGGTGCCCGTCAGTCTGATTTGTGTGCCGACGCCCGACATGTAGATGGCTTCCTTGTGAGCGGCTGTGTTGCTGGTGTTGGTAATCGTAACATTCTCCAGATAGAGTCTGTAGCTATCTATTCCATACTGCGAAGCTACCCTGAGCTTCACTGTGCCGGTGACGCCGCTGATGCCCGTGACGTTCACGTCAGCCGAAGTGGGGTCGCCACTGAGGTGGTTACTGGTAACCTGCGTGCCGGCAAGCCAGAGGTTATAGGTGGTCTGCGCCACGCCTGTGGTGGCACCGACGATGGCCAGCAGTGCGGCCAAGAGGGTTCTAAAGTGTCTCATATCTCTTCTTGTATTTGTTGGCTTTATGTATAGGCTTTTATCTATTGGCTTTTATGTATAGGCTTTCTATATGCTTTGGCTTTTACGTATAGGCTTTCGAATGCAAATACGGTCTTATGTGCACATTTTTAGGTGTTTCACGCCGCAAAGATAAGGAAAATAATGAGAACGTGAACAATAACGTGAACTTTTTTGCGAAAACGGGAACGTTTTTTTGAAAGTTCTTCGCAAAGCGAAGCGGCAAAGCCGAGCGGAAACGTTGAAATGTTGAAACGTTGAAACGTTGAAATGTTGAAACGTTGAAACGTTGAAATGTTGAAACGTTGAAAAGTTCTTCAGACTCGCTTCGCTCGAAGAAGCGACGCTTCGCGCCGAGCGGAAATGTTGAAATGTTGAAAAAAGATTGACGTTCAGATTGACGAAGATTGACGTCTTATTTCAGAGGACGTGAATGTTTTATTTTTGACGTCAATCTTCGTCAATCTTTTCGTCAATCTTTTCGTCAATCTCTTTAGACGCTTTGGATAATGTCGTTTGATTTGCGTATCTACAAAAGCCCCCAAGACTTCGAGTAGTCCTGGGGGCCGCTCCCCTCCCTAAAGACCCCTCCGACCGGCCCTCACGTGCTTAGCGCCGACTGCTGCGATTAGGTAAACCTATCTTGCATTCGTCGAGCACTGAGAAGGCTACTTCGGTAAAGACACTCAGTCTTTCCCTCGTAGCCACCCGTCAGGGGAGACTTTACTTTCAGGTTGACGACACTGCGCCAGCCCCTCCCCTCCCTGACGGGAGGGGTTGGGGGTGGGTCTGTTGGGGAGGGGTTGGGGGTGGGTCTTTTTTATTTCCCGAGAATCACATTCACCAGGGCGGTGACGTCGGCGATAGTGACCTTTTTGTCGCCGTTGACGTCGGCAGCGTCATGGTTGTACAAAGGCGTGGGACCGTCGTCCTTGCCGAGGATGATGTTGACGAGGGCCGTCACGTCGGCAATGGTAATCTTGTCGTCCTTGTTGACGTCGCCCATGATGAAGGCAGGCTTCGCGGTGAAGTAGCCGGGATTGCCGGCGGCATCGGGATGAGCGTAGTCGATGTCGGAGTGGGCATCGCTATACGCCGTGCCGTTGCCACCGACGAGGCTGGTGCAGCCATAGAACAATAAGACCGTCGTTTCCACGGTGCTCCTGTTCCAATCGTCGTTGCAATAGATGGTTTCCAATGCAGAGCATCCGAAAAACATAGCAGGCATTTGACGGACTTTCACCGTGTTGAAGTTGGAGAGATCGAGGCTCGTCAGCGAAGGACACTCGGCAAACATGGTGCCCATGCTTAAAACTCTCTCGGTGTTGAGATAGTCGAGATGGTTGATCTGCGTGAGGGCCGACATATTGTAGAACATGTTGTCGCAATTCGTCAACCCATCGTAGTCCTGGAACGACTCGTCGAAGATGGCAGTGGTAATGGTTGTGTTTGCTGTGACGTCTGTCCCTGCCCAACCGGGGAATTGATCCGTCCACGGGAGGTCGTACTTGGTGCCACGACGGGTGGCTTTTTTGGTATCGTAGTAGAACGTGAGGGTCGCGCCGTCGACCACGGCATAAGCCGTCTTCGGCTTCTCGGTGAAGTAGCCGGGCGCTGAGGGGCCTCCGTCGGGACGGGCATAGTCGAGGTCAACATGGTTAGCATCGTAGACTGTTCCGTTGCCGCCGACGAGGCTCGTGCAGTCCCTAAACACCCACCATCCATAGACGTCCCACGTCTCGTTGCAATAAATGGTCTGCAATGCAGAACAACTTTGGAACATGCGGGGTATAGACGCCACCTTCGCCATGTCGAAGCCGCTCAGGTCGAGACTCTGCAGGCTGGAGCAGCCTTCGAACATGGAAGACATGGTGGTTACGTTGCGCGTATCGAGAGGGCTCACGTCGAGAGTTGTCAAAGCCGCACAATTCTGAAACATGCCCTGCATGCTCGTCACGTTGCGCGTATCGAAGCTGCTCAGGTCGAGGCTCGCCACGACCTGACATCCCGAGAACATACTGGACATATCCGTGACCTTCTGCGTATTGAAGTGGCTTAGGTCGATGCTCGTCAGTTTATTGCAACTGGAGAACATGGAGTACATATCTGTCACGTTCTCCGTGTGCAGGCGGTCGAGATGCCTGATTTCCGTCAGATTCCTCAAGCTCCCGAAAAAGTACCTCATCGAGGTCAGGTCGGTGCATTCGTCGACAGAGACGTCGAGGTCCACGACGGTGACTTTACTATTATTGCGCCATTCGGGGCCGTTGACCGTCATCTTGTAGCACGTCTTGCCCGCGGTCTCGACATACGGGTTGGCGTTGTAATAGAGGGTGAGAAGTCCCGTCGCCTCGTCGAGTTCGCCATAGAGAATCGCCTTGCTGGTGAAGTAGCCGGGGACGGTTCTGGTGTCGGGACGTGCCCGGGTGACATCTGTGACTTGTGCGTTATAGGTGGTGCCGTTGCCTCCCACGAGGCTGGTGCAACCCTCGAACATGCCGGAACTGGAGGGACACGACCACGTGCCGTTGCAGTAGATGGTCCGTAGTGCCGTGCAACCCCAGAACATGTTGCTCGCCTCCGCCAGGCTGCGCGTGTTGAACGAACGCAGGTCGAGCGTCGTCAAGCTGGTGCAACCTCTGAACATGCTCTCCATCGACTCCACATTCTCCGTGCGAAGGCCACTCACATCGAGTTCCTTCAGCTGACTGCAGCCGGAGAACATAGAGGACATATTGGTAGCTGCAGAAGCGTTGATGCTACTCAGGTCGAGACGCTCCAGCGAGGCACAATTGCTGAACAGCGCGCTCATGTTCTGCGCTTTCATAGGGTTGAAACGGGTCAAGTCGATGTTCTTCAGCGAACGGCACTCCGCAAACATCTCAGACATATCGGTTACGTAGCTTACCGAGAGGGCTCCCATGCCCACGATAGCGGTCAGCGAACGGCAGTTCTTGAACATGCAGGAGGTATTGTCCAGTTGCGAGACGTAAAGGCCATTCAGATCGATACTCTCGAGCGAAGTACAATCCATGAACATTCCTTCCATGGTCAGCGCCTCGCGGGTGAAAAACCTCGAAAGCGAGATGCTCGTCAGCGATGAACACCCCGCGAACATATTGGACATATCCTGCGCCTTGTATAGCCGCATACCCGGGTTATTGATCGTCTGCAGTCTGCTCAACCCATAAAACATGTTTTTTGCGGAGGACAACGAATCGCAGGTCCTAAACGATTCGTCGACGGTGACGGTCTCGATGACGGCATTGCCGGCGCTGGAGGTCCAGCCGGGATAGTCGCCGTCCCACGGAATGGAATACGTCGTGCCGCGCGTAGCCCTCTGCGTGTCGTAGTAGAACGTGAGGGTCTTGCCGTCGCTGCTGAGAGCGGCATACGCCTCCTGCGCCTGTGCGGTGGAGACGCCGACGATGGCCAGCAATGCGGCCAAGAGGGTTCTAAAGTGTCTCATATCTCTTCTTTTATTTGTTGGTTTTTATGCATTGGTTTTCGACTGCAATACGGTCTTGTGCGCTAAGTTTTTACTACTTCACGCCGCAAAGATAAGGAAAATAACGGGAACGGGTACGATAACGTGAACTTTTTTTGTGTGAAGAGTGAAAAATCTTATTAACGGGAACGCGGAGCATTTCAGAGAACTGAGTGTTCTCGGAAAGCGCACGGGTGCAGCCATCGGCTTGTGCAAGTCACGGAACAAAGTGACGGGACGCCGCAGAAGACGGTAATGGCAAAGGGGCAATAACGATAACGGGAACGTTTTTTTGAAAGTTCTTCGCAAGCGAAGCGGCAAAGCCGAGCGGAAATGTTGAAACGTTGAAACGATGAAATGTTGAAACGTTGAAAAAAGATTGACGCCTATGCTGGCCATCCAAGAAGGAGGCATAACATAGTATGTTTCACGTCAAACGGGGTGCTGTCGAGGGAAAAGATGAGAAAATACAAACCAATAATTGGAATTTATTCCTTTTTTTATGTTAATGGAAGCGGGTCTTGCGATGGAATGACATTTATTTCATATATTTGCACTCGCAGAACCACTTAAACGAACATTCACTTATGAGCATGAAAAAGATGATTCCTATATGCGTGATGCTGCTGTGGGCGGCGTCGGCATTGGCCCAGATGGGGACGCGGTTTCCCTCGGAACGCAAAGTGATGAAGGACCCCAAGACAGGCGTCGAGCTGGTGTTCCTTACCTCGAAGAGCGGCACGGGCGACTCCAAAATCTATCAGACCCACAACCAATGGACCAGCGACGGGCAATGGGTTATCTTCCGCTCCGACCGCGTCAAGGGCGAAGCCATGGCCGTGAACGAGCAGACGGGCGACATCGTGCAGGTCACCGAGGGCGGCTACACGGGCATGCTCTGCGTGGCGCGCAAGTCGATGAACCTCTATATTATGCGAGAGGCGAAGGACAAGAACGGCAAGCGCAAGGGAATGGAGGTGGTGGAGGTGAACCTCGAACGCCTCTTTGCCGATTCCGAGGCAGGCCGGATGAAGAAGAAAACGGCCTACGAGCGCATCTGCGGCACTATCCCTGCCGAGATGTGTAGCGAAGGCGATATGGCGCTCGACGGCAGCGAGGAGTTCGTCTACTTCCGACTCGACAAGGAGTTCGCCCGCAAGTACCCCATCGCCGAACAGATAGCACCCAACTTCGGGCCTCGCAAAATGGGAGCCGGCCCCGGGGGAATAGGTAAGATGGACTTGACTACGGGCAAGGCCGAGCCGGTGGTGGCCGTGCACTTCAAAGTGGGGCATATACAAGGGAACCCCTGGCATCCGGGCGAGGTGATCTTCTGCTGGGAGACAGGGGGGAAGGCGCCGCAACGCACTTGGATCTGCAACGCCGACGGCACGGGCCTGCGCCCCATCTACCGCGAGACAGAGCACGACTGGGTGACACATGAGGCCGTCATCAGCGAGGACGAACTGGTGATAGCCATCATCGGGCATCGGCCCATCAACAAAGGCGAGCAGAAAACAATCGACGGACTGGAGTCCTTCGCCACCTCCGACGACTGGGGGCCTTCGGGAACGAAGGAATATGCGACAGGCATTGCCGTGGTGAATATGCGCACGCGCGAACTGACCCTCGAAGGGCAGGTGCCGGGCGACAACTTCTGGCATGTGGCAGGCTCGCAGGACGGACACTGGGTGGCAGGCGATGACTTCGCCCGAGAGCTATGGCTCATCGACCGCCACACGGGAGAGCGTATCCTGCTCTCGGCAGGGCATAAGACGACAGCCCGCGACCACGTCCATCCTACGTTCAAGCCCGATGGCACGGAGATCGAAATCCAGTCGGCCATGCTCAGCGAGGACGGCCGCTCGATGAACATTTGCATCGTCAAGCTACCGCAGGAACTCATTGATCGCTACAAGAAATAAGCCTCCACAGCCATGCGCTCACCCTCCTTCCTCCTCGCGCTGCTATTGGCCACGAACGGCTGGGCGGCTCGTCTGAACCCGCGTGCCTATGGAGCCATGGGCGACGGGCAGCACATCGACTCCGACGCCATCAATGCGGCTCTCTTGGCGGCCGCTGCCGAAGGCGATACGGTGACGCTCGACGCGGGCACCTACCTCTGCTATTCCCTTCACCTACAAAGTGGTATAACGCTACAACTGGAACGCGGGGCCGTCATCAAGGCAGCACCCGTAACAGCTACTGAAGGCTATGACCACGCCGAGGCGAACGACTCGCGCTACCAGGACTTCGGGCATAGCCATTGGCATAACTCGCTCATCTGGGGGGAGGGCCTGCACGACGTCACCCTCGAGGGCGAAGGGCTCATCGACGGCAGCGGGGTGCTCACACGCGGGGGAGAACGCAAAAGCAGCAGCGGACAGACTACGGCCAATAAAGCCTTAGCCTTACGCAACTGCCAGAGGGTAAACGTCCGCGGGGTGAGCTTTCGCGCCTGTGGGCACTTCGCCATCCTGTTCACAGGGGTCGACGACGTACTCATCGACGGCGTGACGGCCGACACAAACCGCGACGGCTTCGACATCGACTGCTGCGAGCACGTGGTCATTCGCAACTGCCGCGTGAACACCGTCAACGACGATGCCATCGTACTCAAATGCTCGTATGCCCTCGGATGGGCTAAGCCTACAGCGCACGTCGTCATCGAGGACTGCCATGTCAGCGGCTTCGATGTGGGCTCGCTGCTCGACGGCACACGCACGACAGCTACACTCAAGGCGCCCGACGGCGACGGGCCCACGGGCCGCATCAAACTGGGAACGGAGTCGAACGGAGGCTTTCGACACATCGTCATACGCCGCTGCACCTTCACCCACTGCCGCGGACTCGCTTTAGAAACCGTGGACGGCGCTACCATGGAGGACATCGACGTGAGTGAACTCACGATGACTGACATCTGCAATCCACCCCTTTACATTCGCCTGGGCAACCGCATGCGAGGGCCCGAAGGCTTGCGCCCGTCCGTGGTCAAGAACATACATATCCGTAACATCAGCGCGACGGAAGCCGACAGCCGCTATGCCGCCTGCCTTATCGTAGGCACCGAAGGCCATCCCATCCGAGACGTGAGCATCAGCGATTTCTATGTACAGGCAAAGGGCGGGCTGACGCTCGACGACTTGCGCCAACAGCGAGGCGCCAACCCTTTCTTCTTCGAGAAGATACGACAGACAGGGCAAGGGGGTGTGAAGCTCTATCCCGAGCCTGCTGCTCATGGGTTGCAACCCTCGTGGGGCATAAGCATCCAACATGCAAGAGACATCAAGATGAGGAACGTCAGACTGGAGGCGATGCAGAAGGACGAGCGCCCTACGCTCTACATCGACGACGTCAAGCGCGTTCGCTTCCGTCGGGCTTCAGTCAGCCATGCAGGAGTCATCGAGAGGTTAAGGTAATCGAAGGGGCTACAGCCGCGGCTGAAGATGACAAAATAATCATGGCAATCATATACAATTAGCCCCCAATAAATGCGAAATGCAGTCGGGAAACGGCCCCGCCTGCCGAGCGTTATCGGAGGCTAAAAGGATTGTAGTTGTCTAAATAAATAAGGATTTAAAAACTCCAAAACAACTGGCGCCTACGCGACGCACGCTGGTCATTGGCAATCGTTCCACGCAGCCTTCACGTTGGCGATGGACTGGCGTGCATAGTCGAACATGGCGGGAGCCCCGAAATGCTCGACGCAGAACCATCCATCGTAACCGCTGCGAAGCAAAGTGCAGATGACCTCCTTCAAGGGGACGATGCCCGTGCCGATGGGCAAAGAGGCGCGGTCGCGCATCGCCTTACGGTCTTTGAGGTGAACGTGATGAATACGCTCACGGAAATGACGGAGGGCGGTCATCACCTCCTCGCCACAGTAGAGATAGTTGCCGGTGTCGAAGACATGGTTGAGCGCTGGCGAGGCTGCAAAGAGGTGGTCGAGGGTCGTCGTATTGTAGCAGGGCGAACGCGGGTTGTCGTAGTCCTCTACCATGACATCTACGCCTTCGCGCGCGGCTTCCTTGACGAAGGCGACAACGCGCTGGCATACCTCGTCGAAGCGTTCGGGCGAAACGTCCTCGGGCAACAGTCCGGGAATGACCAACAGGCGCGAGTAGCCGTGGGCGTGCATGAAGTCGAGCGCGCGACGGACGGCTTCGGGCTGCTCGCCACGGACGAAATCGATGTCGGCGATAGCCGAAGCATTCTGGAAGCCCAGGGAGTCGAGCATCCGCAGTTGCTGTTCGGGCATGCCCACGCGCACATCGATGCCTTCATAGCCCAACTGACGTACACGTTGGGCAGCCTCTTGTATGGAGATATGCTCCTGACGAGCCATCTCGGCGACATGATCGAAGAAAATGGATACCTTGGGCTGTGCGCCGGACGGGAGGACGATGAGCCATAGGAACGCTAAGGCGGATAGAAGTGTTCGCATGAGTATAATGTGTTTATGTGTAAATGTGATCGATAAAATGAGTCGACATCCGAGCAATGCCGAAACCGCGGGTTTGTCCAAGCGCTGAAGGCTGGTGAAGAAGACGACGATAGGCGTCAGCTCTTGCCTTTGTCGGGGCCCCAAGTGCGATAGCGTATCCAGACATGTAGCCAGGCACGAGCGATGGAATCAATGGCATCGGCCATAAGCTTGGAACTATATTCCTCGAAGCGTTGACCTGCGGGAGTCTTCTTGTAAGTGACCCAATCGGGGTCGTCGCTACCGCTGGGAAGCATCTCGTAGGCGAGGAGGTAGGAGTACTCGGTGACTGCGCTCATGTAGTCCCATGTGCTGTAGTCACTCTGGCCCCAATTGTAGACAAAGGGACGTGAGAGCGCTTTCTCCTCGACGAGTGCCATCAAGGAGTTCATCTTGGGCGTCGGAAGCGGATAGCCCTGGGGGTCGTAGAAAAAGCGTTCGTTGTCGAAATCGATATCATAAGATTTCTTGACAGCATTCTCCCACTGGCTCTCGATGGCGGTGTGAATCTTGGTGAGCGAACGGGCGTCGCAATGGAGGGGCATGTGAGCGTCGGCGATATAATGGCTCATGATGAAGAAGCGCATGGCCATGTGCGTGGACGAGGGCGCGATGGGATTCCCCTTCTCCTCGCGGTACTGTATCTTGAAGTTGTCGACGATGGTATGGGCCATAGCGTCGCAGCGATCGCAGAGGTTGCCTTTCACAATCGTGAACGGACGCCCATAGAGCGATGACTCGTCCATCATCAGGCGCCGCACCTCCATCGTCTGGGGCAGCACCTTGAAAGAGCGTGCCTCCTCGCTAATCTCGTCGGGAGCATACTTCACGCCATGGCTTTGGCCCTGATCAGCAAAGACTTCGTCGGGGTACCACGCCCCCTGTACGACGAAATCGCGATAGTTCTTGAACCATCTGACAAGGCTCTTGGCGTGCCGAGAGACCGCCACTTCGGACTTGCCACTGCCTTCGACTTCGGGCAGAGCGGCCTGGTCGAGCCGTTTCATCGCCATAAAAGCGAGCCACGCGTGAGTGTACTTTTTCATGATGAATATCGAGTGATGGATGGTAAATGACGAGTGTTCGCCAAAAGTTAGTCAAGGGAAGAGCGTGTCAATGTACCGTCGAAGATAGCAAGGCCGAGGTACCAGAGGATGACGAGCGGCACAGCAGTGAGGCCGAGTGACGTCAAGAGCCCTGTCAGGAGGAGCAGAACGGCTCCAGCGAGGAAGATGTAGCGGACGCGATTGTCGGCCCACGTGAGGTTCTTGAACTTCAGCGCGAAGAGGGGTAGCTCACTGACCAGCAGGAAACAGGCAGCGAGCATGAAGAGAAAGAGCCATACCGCATTGAAGCGAGGCGAGGCGAGCCACGGCAACTGGGCGGCGATGAGCGAGGCCCAGAAGAGGGCATTGGCCGGCGTGGGAAGGCCTATGAACGAGGTCTGCTGACGGTCATCGAGGTTGAACTTAGCCAGACGCAGAGCCGAGAAAGCGGCCATAAGGAAAGCGGTATAAGGGAGGTAAGGGGCGAGGGGCTGCAGCCATGCGGGTGTCTGGACGATGCCGAAGAGCTGAAAGACCATGGCAGAGGGAGCCACGCCAAAGGTGACGACGTCGGCCAGCGAGTCGAGTTCCTTGCCGATGGGAGAACTGACATGAAAGAAACGGGCTGAAAGTCCGTCGAAGAAATCGAATACGGCGCCGAGGACGATCATCAGCAGCGCCCACATGAAATGCCCATGAAAGGCGGCACCCGTAGCCATGCATCCGCAGATGAGGTTACAGCAGGTGAGGAGGTTAGGGAATGAGAATAGCATATGATTTAACGAAAACGGGAACGATAACGGGAACGATAACGGGAACGATAACGGGAACGATAACGGGAACGATAACGTTAACTAGGCTGCGCGATGAATTTTAACGGGAACGAACGCTCGGCGCGAAGCGACGCTTCAAACTTGAAGAACGGGAACTTGTTTCGACGCTGAAAGCCTTTCAGTGTCAAGAGCGGGAGAAACTATCAGAGGCGGGCGATGACGGTCTGATTGCCGGTGGTGCGCTGGCCGACTTCCACGAAGGGCTTGGCGCTAAGGGGGAGATAGACATCCACGCGCGAACCGAACTTGATGAAACCGAGGTGCTCGTCGACATAACACTCCTCGCCCTCAGTGGCATAGGTGACGATGCGGCGAGCCATGGCGCCGGCCACCTGACGGACAAGAAGTTGCTCGCCCTCGGGTGTCTCGATGACGATGGTGGAGCGCTCGTTGTCGGTGCTGGCCTTCGGAAGCCAAGCAGCCATGAAACGGCCGTTCTGATGACGGACGAGGCGCACCGTGCCGTCGGCGGGAATCCAGTTGGCATGGACGTTGAACAGGCTCATGAAGATGCTGATCATAATGCGGCGGTCGTGGAAATACTCGTTCTCGTCGACCTCCTCCACGACGACTACCTTGCCGTCGCAGGGCGCAAGGACAACGCCCTCGGTGTCGCCATCGTAAAGACGGATGGGACAACGGAAGAAATTGACCGTAATGAGATAGACGATGGCGCAGAGAGAGACGAGAGCCCAGAACCAAGGGCTGTCGAAGCCAAAGGCATAGCCAAAAAGAAGGCAGAACAACGTCAGCACCACTGCGCCAATGACGAGGGTGTGCGTGCCCTCGCGATGCAGACGTATGTTCTTTATCTTTTTTAAACGTTTAACCATTTCAAGAGCGGAAGAGCCAACGTCCTGAGATGCCCGGTAACAGAGACCGGATGGAAGTCCGAGCGACAGGTCTCACCGAGGCGAGGCCGAGGGGCTGAAATGAGCGATAGCAGAGTGCAACAAGTTCGCTCAACGGGGAGCAGGAATTGGCCTTTTTTTAGAGTTTTGCTCGACAAAAGTAGTCATTATTTGCAAAGGGACAAAAAAAAGAGCAACTTTTTTGGCAGTTCGGCAAAAGATTCGTACTTTTATGCCCGTTTTCAAGGCATCATGGAGAATTTTATTCACTTACACGTTCATACTCAGTACTCACTTCTCGACGGACAGGCGAGCATACCCAAGTTGGTGGACAAAGCCATCAAGGACGGCATGCGCGGCATGGCCATCACCGACCATGGCAACATGATGGGCGTGAAGGAGTACTTCAACTATGTCAACAAGGTCAACAAAGGGCGCAAGGAGGAGGGGTTGGAGCCTTTCAAACCCATCTTTGGCTGCGAGATGTACGTGGCCAATAGAACGCTCTACGACAAGGACAAGGATCGCGGCGACAACACGCGCTATCACTTGATTGTGCTGGCCAAGAATGAACGTGGCTACCACAACCTGGTGAAGCTGGTGTCGAAATCATGGGTGGACGGATTCTACACGCGCCCGCGTACCGACCACGACGAACTGGAGCGCCATGCCGAGGGGCTCATCGTCTGCTCGGCCTGCATCGCGGGTGAGGTTCCTCGCTTCATCCTCAACGGAGACATAGAAGAGGCCGAACGGCGCATCCTTTGGTACAAGCGCGTCTTCGGCGACGACTATTATCTGGAGCTGCAACGTCACGAGGTTCACGACCCGAACCAACGCGCCAACCGAGAGACCTATCCCCTCCAGCAGCAAGCTAATGCCGTCATCATAGAACTTGCACGCAAGCACGGCATCAAACTGGTCTGCACGAACGACGTGCACTTCGTCGACGAGGATAACGCCGAGGCTCACGACCGGCTCATCTGCCTCGGCACCAACCACGACTTGGATGACCCTAAGCGCATGCTCTATACCAAACAAGAGTGGTTCAAGACGCAGGCTGAGATGAACGACATCTTCGCCGACATTCCCGAAGCACTGAGCAACACGCTCGAGGTGTTGAACAAGGTCGAAGTCTACAGCATTGACCACCAACCTATTATGCCCAACTTTGCCATTCCCAAATCGTTTGCTACTGAAGAGGAATACCGGCAGCGATTCACCGACGAACAACTCTTCGAGGAGTTCACGCGCGACGAGAATGGCAACGAGATCTGCAGCCGCGAAGAAGCCGAAAAGAAAGTGAAGCGACTGGGAGGCGTCGACAAGCTCTACCGACTGAAGTTGGAAGCGGACTACCTCGGCAGCCTCGCCTACGCGGGCGCACGGCATATTTATGGAGAGCCACTCAGCAAGGAGGTCGATGACCGCATTCGCTTCGAACTGCATGTGATGAAAACGATGGGCTTCCCCGGCTACTTCCTTATTGTACAGGATTATATCAACGCCGCCCGCTATGAACTGGGCGTGAGCGTAGGGCCCGGACGTGGATCGGCCGCTGGAAGCGTCGTCGCCTACTGCCTCGGCATCACGAAGGTGGACCCCATCAAATACGACCTCCTGTTCGAGCGTTTCCTCAATCCCGACCGTATCTCGCTCCCTGATATAGATGTTGACTTCGACGACGACGGACGCGGCAAAGTGCTCTCGTGGGTGACGCAGAAATACGGAGAGCTGAACGTGGCTCACATCATCACCTACGGCACAATGGCCACTAAATCGGCACTAAAGGACGTGGCACGCGTGCAGAAATTGCCATTGGAAATCAGCAACTCGCTCTGCAAAGCCATCCCCGACCGCTTACCGGATGCGCCCGACGGCAAACCGCGCAAGATGAACCTGAAGAACGTGCTCGCCTGCGTACCCGAGCTGCAGCAGGCAGCGGCCTCCCCCAACCAAGTGCTACGCGATACCGTGCGCTACGCCCAGATGCTCGAAGGGAACGTTCGCAACACGGGCGTACACGCCTGCGGCGTCATCATCTGCCGCGACGACGTCAGCGACTGGGTTCCCATCAGCACCGCTGAAGACAAGGAAACGGGCGAGAAACTCATCTGTACGCAGTACGAAGGCTCAGTCATTGAGGACACAGGACTCATCAAGATGGACTTCCTCGGACTGAAGACACTGAGCATCATTAACGAGGCCGTGAGCAACATACATGACAGCCTCGGCATAGATATTGACATTGACCGTATCGATATTGATGACCCTGTCACCTACCAGCTCTACTGCGAAGGCCGCACCGTGGGAACTTTCCAATTTGAATCGGCCGGCATGCAGAAATACCTGCGAGAGCTACAGCCCTCGACCTTCGAAGACCTCATCGCCATGAATGCCCTCTACCGCCCAGGGCCGATGGACTACATTCCCGACTTCATTGACCGCAAGCAAGGACGCAAGCCCGTGGAGTATGACATCCCGTGCATGGAGAAATACCTGAAAGACACATACGGCATCACAGTCTATCAGGAGCAGGTGATGCTGCTGTCGCGCCAACTGGCCAACTTCACTCGCGGCGAGAGCGACACACTGCGCAAGGCCATGGGTAAGAAGTTGAAGGACAAGCTGGACCACATGAAGCCTCAGTTCATCACCCAAGGCAAAGCCAATGGTCACGACCCTCAGATTCTAGAAAAGATTTGGGGTGACTGGGAGAAATTCGCCTCTTACGCCTTCAATAAAAGTCACGCTACCTGCTACTCATGGGTAGCCTTCCAAACGGCCTGGCTGAAAGCCAACTTCCCTGCTGAGTACATGGCCGCTGACTTAAGCCGAAACCTCGACAACATCACTGAGATAACGAAACTGATGGGCGAGTGCAAGGCCATGCGACTGCAGGTGCTGGGACCTGATATCAACCAAAGCCGACAGAAATTCAGCGTCGACGACGAAGGCAACATACGTTTTGGTCTGGGCGCCATCAAAGGCTTAGGTGAAGGAGCAGTAGAGGTTATCGTAGCCGAGCGAAAGAAGAACGGCCCCTTCAAAAACATCTTTGACTTCATCCAACGCGTGAGCCTGCCTACCGTCAAGCGCAGCGGCATTGAAAGCCTTGTGCTAAGCGGCGCTTTGGACAGCTTCAAAGACGTTCAACGGGAGCAATACTTTACTCCCAACGCCCGCGGCGAGTTGTTCATCGATGTACTGGTGCGCTATGGAATACGATTCCAAGAATCCAAGCAGTCGGCAGAAGCCTCGCTCTTCGGTGTTGACGAGGTGGAAGTGGCCACGCCCCCCATCCCTCAGGTCTTCGAAGAATGGGGCAAGCTGGAAAAGCTGAACAAGGAGCGTGACCTCGTAGGCATCTACCTCTCTGCCCACCCTTTGGACGACTACGCTATCATCCTCAACAGCGTCTGCACGACCCGCATGAAAGAATTGAGCGAAAAAGAGCGCTGGCTCAACCAAGACATCACCTTCGGTGGCATCGTGACAAGCGTGCGTAACGGCGTAGGCAAGAGCGGACAACCTTTTGGCATCGTCACCATCGAGGACTACTCGGGGGCAGGCGAACTGCCTTTATGGGGAAAGGACTGGAGCACATGGATGAACTTCATGGCAGTGGGGAACTCCATTTATGTGAGTGCCCATGTGGAGCAGGCCAAACATAATGCCAACCGCATAGACATCTCGGTGGGGAAAGTAGAATATCTGATAGATGTGAAAGACAACCTTATCCATAACATCACCATCACAATCCCACTCACGAGTATGGACGAGGATATCGTGGAGGAACTGACGCAACACATTGAAGGGCATCCAGGTTCGACCGAGCTCTACTTTCACATCCCTGATCCCGAAGGGCAGATGCCCCTTACCCTGCACAGTCGCAACCATAGAATCACCGTCCAACGGAGCCTCATCGAGTTCATCGATAGGCACGATGACCTCTCCTATCACATCAACATGCAATAGCGACGGGACATCTTTCAGCATTGGCACGACTTTTGCAGTCTTTTCATGAGAATATTCATCTTTACTAACAATAAACTTTCAGTCATTATGGCATTACAAATTACAGATTCCAATTTCGAGCAACTGGTTGCCGAAGGAAAGCCTATGGTTGTTGACTTTTGGGCTACGTGGTGTGGCCCATGCAAGAAGGTCGGTCCCTACATCGAACAGTTGGCAGAGGAATATGCTGACCGTGCGATTATCGGCAAGGTTGACGTGGACGAGAATCCGGACCTGCCCATGCAGTTCGGCGTCCGTAACATCCCCACTATCCTTTTCATCAAAGGCGGACAAGTGGTGGACAAGCAAATCGGCGCCGTTGCCAAGAACATCCTCGAAGACAAACTCAAGGCTATCCTCTGACACGTCGTTTATTCCTTAACCTATTCATCATCAGACAATGGAAGACGATTTCCTCGCCCAAGCCGAAGATGACCTCAAGACCTTAGAGTTCATCCGTGCCTACCTGCCTCAGGATGTGAAGGAGCGCTTCACCGATGACGACATCTTCTATTTCATCGACGTACTGGCGGACTACTATGTCGAAAGCGGCTTGCTCGAACAAGAACCTGGTGAAGATGGCTGCATCGATATCGACACAGAAGCTATCGCCCAGGCCATTGCCGAACGTGCCCGCAAGGACAAGTACGGCGACTTCTCGCCCGAAGACCTACTTTGGGTCGTACAGGGCGAACTGGAGTACGGCGAACAAGCCGAGTAATCGGAGAGAATAACCGCTCAATAGCGCAGACGGAGTTGCAAACCGACCTCCATGGGGCGCGAATATTGTGCAAAGCCACGCTGCATCGTCTCGAAATAGAAAGTCTCGAAGCGCGTGGAAAGGATATTATGGGCATAGAGCGAAAGCTCTGTGCCTTTTTTATGAAACGCGAGGCGGCCATTGAGCGTGCCTACAAAATCCTGCCAGACTGTGTTTGCCTCCGTCCAATAGATGCGGCCTGCTCCACTGTAATCGAGATGAAGAGCGATGCCATCGAGCCAATGTCCACGAACGCTCCACTGTTGAGTAGCACCTACTGAGAACGTATGACGGGGCACGAAGGGAACGAACGTGTCGCGGTCGTCATCACGGAACTTGGCGTGAGTGAAGCCGTAGTTGGCATAGGCTGACAGGTTGTCAGTAAGCGAAGCGCGCAGGCTGACTTCTGCGCCAAGACTCCGACTACGACCAGAGTTGACTGTCACACGCCCAAGGCCACCAGCAGACATCTTGGAAACCTGTTGATCGCGTGTATCCATCAAGAACGCGGCGAGGTCTGCCTGCAGACGGCTATTGAAGAGGTTGAGATGCGTACCCAGTTCGTAATTCCAAGAGTTCTCTGGCTTGTACCATGTGGCCGCTTGGACATCCGTGTCGGTCTGCTTGCCCATCTCCTCGAGTAGATCGGACACCTTTTGCTTCACGTCCGATGGAATCATCGTGACCGACTGGACAACGGGAATCGTGGCACTGGCCACGTTATGCATGATAGAAGTCTGCATACGCGTCTGCAGCAAATCGCTGAACATCTGGACGTTATAGCCACCCGAACGATAGCCGCGTGAAAGGGTGGCATAGACGTTCGACCGCGAGCTGAAATCGTCGCAGCGGAAAGCGTACTGGAGCGTCACGCGAGGCAAGAGTTGGAGATAGTCCTTGTGCAAACGCCCTTGAAGGCCGTCGTCGACACGGAACGTACGTTGAGGAACGAGGGTCATACCCTCACGAACGCTCCCATCAGGATAGGTAAGACGGCCGTTGAGCCCATAGCGCTGGTCAAAGGCATAACGCGCATCGTGATCGAGGGCAAAGCGTTCGTAGTCCAGACGCAGACCTGCCGTAAGGCCGAGGTGCTCAACGCCAAACAGGTTCTCGAGCGTGCTCTGATGGTAGAGGGCGAGGTTAGTGGCAGGCGTCTTGAAGGTTCCAGGGAAGGCGAGCTCATGACCGAGAATCTGATTGTCGAAAACGAAATTCATGGTGTACTGCTCATGCCCTTCTTTGTCGTGGCTGGTGATAGTGGGCAGATGGGCATTGCCCTGACGATTGATGAGCCCGTTGAGCCAACCGAGCCCGTCCGTATGGAAGGCCACAGGGCCGTCGGTTGTCATCCACTGCTGAAGCACATTGAGGCCGAAGAGCCAATCATAGCAGTTCGCCGACGCATGCGTATCAACATCCTGTCGATTCTTCAGCACAACCTCCTCCGAGAGGGTTTTGGCGTTCTGACGCTGCATGAGCGTATAGAGATTTGTCGTTGTGAAGTCCTGATCAAGATCCATACGGTCATGCAGATGCTGGAAGCCCGTCACACTGGTGAGGACAAGGCTCGGCCACAGGCGTTCGGTGGTTAGTCCGACGTTCGTCAGATTGCGACGATAACCGCTGCGGTTGTCATAGGCAATATGTCCGACAGGAGTCTGAGGTTCTGGTGTTGAAGGCGTACCGACGACACCTCGATATTCATAAGGATAGCCTCCCTGACGAAGCCATTCATGGCCCAAGGTGAGATCCAAATTCAAATCGTCCTTCGGCTTGATGATGAAGCGCATGCGAGCACCAAAATCCTTCTGTTCGTCAATGTGTTCATCATCACGCCCTTCATTGCGGAAATAGCCGCCATCCATATCACCGAACAGATGGCCGCTGAAGGCAAAGCGCTCGTTGATGCGATGGTAGTGGGTAAGATTTAGGCGATAACGACCTATGCCACCGCCATCGCTGCGACCACTCGGAGCCTTGCCTGCAGCATGACTGGCATCAAATGTAATATCCGTGCCTTGATACTGCATCGGGTTCTTGGTGAACACACGAATGACACCGCCCATTGAGTTGCGACCATAGAGTGTCGACTGCGGTCCACGCAAGACATCAACACGATCGACGGCAGCGAAGTTAAAGTCGTAGCTGGCAGCCGACACTTGGGGAACGCCATCGATATAGAGCGCTACGGCAGGCGTACCTATACGCGACCCAATGCCACGGACATAGACGCTTGTCGTCAAATGTGAGCCATAAGAAGGAATGAACAAATTAGGCACCTCGGCCGAAAAATCTTTGATACCCACTATACCACGTTCGCTCATCGAAGCCTGGGAGAACGACGAGGACGAGAGGGGCTGACGGCGCAGGCGCAGATTCTCCTTTGGGGTAGAGACAACCACCACCTCTTCAATGTCTGTCGTACGCAGAGAGTCTGCATTCTCTGGCACAATGAGGGCAAATAAGACGGCTATCAGAAGGTGCATAAATGAGTCCGATTTTGTTTGCAGGTGCAAAGATAGAACAAAAACGGGAGAAAAGGAAAGAAAAAGTAGGTATTCTGCGTTTTGGCAGAAAGATTACCTAATTTATTTTATGCGTATGTGCGAGAAAACGCTTATCTTTGCGCCGTCAAAACACAACCCTAACACAATCTATGATAAAAACAATGAACAGAAAGATTTCTTTCTTGGCTGTGGCGCTGATGCTCTGTGCTGCGTTCATCAGTAGCTGCAAAGATGAAAATGATGAACCTAAACCCATCATCGACCCCGTGGCATCGCTCGCAGGTACCTACGAGGGCTGGACTTGGGGCAGCAATGCTTATGCGGCTTACATCCCTTCTGAAGGCGACAAACTGACGATCGTCTCTTTAGGTTCCGATGCTTCTGGCAACTCAACCTGCGACCTTGTCTTTGAGAGCGAGACCTGGGGCAAGGCGACGATCAAGACCGTCAGCGTCACGAAGAACGACACCGCTTACATCTTCAGCAAACCCATCACCGCAACGCTGCGCGAAGACCGCTCAGCTTGGGATTTCTCGGCTAAGGTCGACAGCATCGCCATGCCTAATCGCAACCCCAGCACTAGCGAAGTCGTCATCAGCAACTATCCCATCGTAATCACTAAAGGCTTCATGAGCCTTGACCTAAGCAACTGGCAGATAGACTTCAACGCTTACCTTGTGCCTCGGTCTGCGCATACGATGTCCATGAGTTTCCGCGATGGAAAGATTGGTGACAAGTAAAGCGCAACAGGAAAAAAACGGTTAAAGAGTAGTAAGCGTCAGAAACGCTCGCGGTACTTACCCTCATCTTTATCCTCGAGCATCGACAGATACGACTGATAACGGCTCTCGGCAATCTCATGGTTGTCGAGAGCTTTCATTACGGCACAACCGGGTTCATGGGTGTGCGTGCAATTGGAGAAACGGCAGTCACGGCCGATTTGGAAAATCTCGCGGAAATAATGCGACACCTCCTCACGCTCGAAATCGAAGGTGCCGAAGCCACGGATGCCCGGTGTGTCGATGATACGTCCTGAATCGGAAGCGTCCGCCAACTCTGCTTCGGAAGAGCTTGCCTGCGGGAGGTCGTACATCTCAGAGAACGTCGTGGTATGCTGGCCTTGGTCGTGAGCGACACTGATCTCTGCAGTCTTGGCGCGGGCCTCCGGTACAATCCGATTGAGGAGCGTGCTCTTGCCTACACCACTATTGCCGCTGAAGAGGGTTGTCTTACCGCGCAGGTCGTCCACAAGTGCGGCAATACCTTCACCTGTCTTGGCCGAAACAGCATGACAGTTGTAGCCAAGGTAGCGATAGAGCGTCATGACGCCCTCGAGATAACGAAGCTCATCTGCATCATAGAGATCTACCTTGTTAAATATAAGGACCACGGGTACGCGATAAGCCTCAGCCGTAGCGAGGAAGCGATCAATGAACGTGGTTGAAGTCTCGGGATGAGCGATGGTGATGATAAGTCCTGCCAGATCTACATTGGCAGCGATGATGTGACTCTGTTTCGAGAGATTTGAGGCCCGACGGATGATATAGTTGCGGCGGTCATGAATCTCGGTGATAAGGGCTGTAGGAGGGCTCGACGGAGAACCGTCGGGCGTCGATTCGGTTGCAGTAGGCTTAATATCAACACGATCTCCGACGGCGACGGGGTTCGTGCTGCGGATGCCGCGCAGCCTGAAGTTGCCTTTTACCTTGCACGCAAAAAACTGGCCGTCGTCCGTTCGGACGTCGTACCAGCTTCCTGTATTTCGAATGACAAGTCCAGTCAAGGGCCTTACACTGTCATGATTTCCTTCTCCTTGGCAGCAAGCAGTTCGTCGATTTGCTTGACAAACTTGTCATGCTTCTTCTGGAGCTCGCTCTCGCCGTCCTTCTGGAAATCTTCGCTCAGGCCGTCCTTCACCGCCTTCTTGAGAGCTTCAATGCCCTCGCGACGAGCGTTGCGAACGCTTACCTTGGCCTGCTCCACTTCCTTACCGCACTGCTTCACGAGCTGTTTACGGCGCTCCTCGGTGAGGGGCGGAATGCCAATGCGGATGATCTCGCCATTGTTCTCAGGCATGATGCCCAGGTCGCTATTGATGATGGCCTTCTCGATTACCTTGAACATCGTCTTGTCCCAAGGCTTGATGGAGATGGTGCGGGCGTCAGGCGTTGTGACGGCTGCACACTGGTTGATGGGCACCATAGCGCCATAGTTATCGACGCGGATGCCGTCAAGCAATTTCACGTTGGCCTTGCCGGCACGAATGTGCGATAGTGCCTCATCGAGGTACATCACTGCTTCTTCCATACGCTCATCGGCGGCGGAGAGGATTTCTTTGTATTCTGCCATGTATGTTGAGTTTTAGGTTTTGAGTTCAGTTAGATTGGCTTTTTCAAGTCTTGCGGGGACAAAGATAGCGTTTTTCGTCGATACAAAACGCTATTTTATCGAAAAAAACGTATCGGATATGCAAAAAGTTACATTTTCAGCGCTCTAAATATAAAGTTATCACTATATTTGCAACCGAAAATGCCCTTATAAATGACTAAAGCAGACGAGAACATACGTCAATGGCTTGTACAGCTAGCTCCCATCTCCCTCAATGAGATGAGCGGTATCAAGCTCATGAACCGCACCGACACCAAATTCGTCACCAGTAAACGCAAGCTGGTCGAACTCTTGGAACTGGCCCATGGGCAGTACTACGTCCAACAGATTGACGACAAGCGCATCGCGGCCTATCGGACAACCTACTGGGACACGCCTACCCATCGTTTCTACCTCGAGCATCACAACACGCACGCACCTCGACAGAAGATCCGCGTACGCACCTATGTCGACAGCGACTTGACCTTCCTCGAGGTGAAGACCAAAAACAACCACGGTCGCACGAAGAAAAAGCGCATCACCGTTCCCTCGCAGGAGCGACAGGACGTCATCGATGCCGGCGGCACGCCCTTCATCCAGGGCCTCACGGGAGCCACTTTCGACGATATCATCCCCACGGTTCAGAACCAGTTCCAGCGCATCACTCTTGTCAATTATGGCAAGACGGAGCGCCTGACTATCGATTTCAATGTACAATTCCACAACTTCGAGACTGACTGCGATGCTGGCACAGGTGACCTCGTCATCATCGAACTCAAACGCGACGGCAATGTCTTCTCGCCCATCCTCGAGATGCTACGCCAAGTCCGCATCAAACCCCACGGTTTCTCCAAGTACTGCATCGGTTCGGCCATGACCAACGGCAGCCTCAAGAACAACGCCTTCAAATTCAAGATGGTCACCATCAGCAAACTCGTCGGCAACCCCTTCTGCGTGCCCCCACGGCCACTTTCATCCTACGAATCATAAAAACAAACAAATACATCTTCAATGGATTTCACTCAAATCAACTATGAGCTCGGTCAGCAGTTTGGACTCACCCTCCTCGACCCTCAACAATTCATCTCGTTGGCGCTACGATTCCTTGTCAACCTCGTCGTCGTAACGATCATTGCCCGCTGCTTCTACTTCCCCCGCAGCCATCGGCGTGACTACGCGTTCATCTTCATCCTCATGGCCATGAGCATCTTCTTGCTCGTCAGCCTCATGGAGGGCGAAGGCATGAACATCGGAGCCGCCATGGGTCTGTTCGCCATCTTCGGCATTATGCGTTTCCGCACTGAAGCCGTGCCTATTCGCGAGATGACTTATCTGTTCATGCTCATCGCGCTGAGCGTGGTGAACGCCGTAGCCCACGGCGACTACCACCCGAAGGCCGACTACTGGGATGGCGTGGGCATCGTCACCATCCTTTTCGTCAACATCGCTTTTATCATTATGGCTTGGATCTTCGAGAGTTCCAAAGTGATGAGCCAAGAGGCGTCCAAGATTATTCGCTACGACAACGTTGAACTTATCAAGCCCGAGAAACGCGAGGAACTGAAAGCTGACCTCGAGAAACGCACCGGACTGAAGATCACGCGCATCGAGATTGGCATGATCGACTATCTGAAAGACTCCCCCCTCATCCGCATCTTCTATGAAGATCCCTCCGACGTAGGCAACAGCATCGCACGTTTCGGACGTATGCCTCGCGAGCTCTAACACTAAACACCCTACCACCACAATGAGACGCTTTCTTATTCTGGCCTTTGCAGCCTTGCCCCTGCTCACTCATGCTCAGGACACTGAGAGCTATGGTGCCATTTGGACCGAAGTGGGCGTGACCAAAGTACTGCCCTACAATTTCAGCATCGATGCCGCCGTGGGCTTCCGCTCGTTCGACTGGATGGAAGACGCCAACCGCTTCGACGCCAGCATAGGCCTCGACTACAAGCTGGGCAAATACCTCAAGTTCGGCCTCAGCTACACGTTCATTGAGCGCCACTATCTTGAAGAATGGAAGGAAAACTACGGCAATAATTCCGGGCGCTTCAACGGCTACAATGTGGACGCCGCCCATTGGGCTCATCGCCATCGCATCAGCCTGGACGTAACCGCCGACAAGCGCTTCTGGAAGACACTTCGCATCAGCCTGCGCGAACGCTATCAGTACACGCATCAGGCTGCACGCGACATTGACCGCACACGCTATCGCGATCCTTCTTATGATGCCGAAGGCAATATCACCGAATGGGAAGAAATTGAGAGCGTCATCAAGCACAAGAACGCCTGGGACCGCCACCTCTTGCGCTCCCGTCTGAAATTCGCCATCGACAAGAAAGGATGGCTATGGGAGCCTTTCTTCAGTGTAGAGACTCACAACAACATGAGCGACAGTTGGAACCTCGACAAGATTCGTACCGCGGTGGGTACCGAGTACAGCGTCAGCAAGCAGCATAAGGTTTCAGCGGCCTACGTCTTTACCCATGAAAACGAAGACGAAGGCAACGAGAACATCCATGCCGTCAGCATCGGATATAAATTCAAATTCTAAACAATCATCTTATTTTTCAGGAAACGCCATCGCACGCCGATGGAAGTCAAACAAAAAAAGAACAACGGCAGAAAGTAATGAAACGCTTAATCACGATTCTCCTGTTGGCCATGCCCTCTTTCATGATGGCCGACACCTATAACTACCTCACGCTCACCTCCACCTCCATGGAGCAGAGCATCGCCCTTAAATCAGTTCGCAAGATCACCTTCGAGGGCTCAGACATCGTTGTCACTACGACTGACGGCGCTACAACGTCCATGCCTCTGGCCAACTTCAGTCAGTTTGCCTTTACGTCCGTAGCCGATGGCATCCGTTCCATCGCACGCCCCGCTGCCGACCTCTGCATCGAGGCTGGCCGCATCGTCGCAGACGGGCAGGGTCTCTTGCTCATCTACAACACCAACGGACAAGTCGTTCGACAGCAGTACGTCAGCGGCAGCCGCAGTGAAGTCCAACTCTATGACTTGCCTCACGGCCTCTACATCGCACGCCTCGGCAACAGAACCCTCAAAGTCATTCGCTAAGCCATGAAGAAATTATTCCTCTCGATGCTCCTCCTTTGTGCTGGAGCCATCACCACACAAGCACAATGGATTCGCGTTTGGCAAGGCGGCGAAAGCACGCGCTACGCCATGGCCGAAACGCCCACGGTACCCTACTCCACCGCCGGATCGACCATCACGGTAGGCGGTGACACCTACTCCACGGCTGCCATCGACAGCATCACCGTAATCTACCCTGTCACCATCACTTGGTCCGGCACGACAGTCGATGTTGACATTCCTGAGAATGTCGAGGGTGTGACAGCCACCGTCTCTGGTGGCGATGTCGTCATCACGAACGCCAATACGTCCTCCGAGCAGGAGTTCATCCTCAAGGGCTCTTCGTCATCAGGCTCACTCACTTACAACGGCACCTATAAATGTAAGTTCCACCTCGACGGCATCAACCTTGTCAGCACCAGCGGCGCAGCCCTCGACATCCAATGCGGCAAGCGCATAGATCTCATCATCGAGGACGGCACCACCAATAGCTTCGCCGATGCCGCAGGAGGTACTCACAAGGCAGCTCTCAACTGCCAAGGACACCTCGAAGTATCAGGTGGCGGTTCGCTCACCATCGCCGGTAAGACTAATCACGCCCTCCGCTCGAACGAATATCTCTTGCTGAAGAAAAGTGTAGGCGACATCACCATCACCGGTGCCGCTGCCGACGGCATCCACTGCGGCGAATACTTCCAGATGAACGGCGGCAACATCACCATCAGCGGCACGGCAGCCGATGGCCTGCAAGTTGAAACGGATGCCTCCTCAGCCGAAGACCTCAACGGTCAGTTCATCATGAACGGCGGAAGCATCAACCTCACCCTCGCCAGCATCGACAGCAAAGGCATCCGTCTCGATGCAGATGCCAACAACACTTCCATCGTGCCTCACATGCAACTGCTCGACGGCTCTGTCACCATCAACCTTACCTCCACTGCTAATGGCTCCAGGGCCATCGCCAGCGACGGCAATATGACCATAGGTTCCAAAGCCACCTCTCCCACTGTTGGCATTACCGTGGCAGGCGGCGTATTCGTTGATTCAGCAGGCGAGGAGAACCGCGCAACAGGTCTGAAAGCGGACTTGACGCTCACCATCGCCGGCGGTGCCACCACCGTCAGTGCCACGGGAGTCAAGAGTCGCGGCGTGCGCGCTACCACCCTCACCGCTACTGGCGGTTCGCTCACTGTCACCAACACGGGCACTAAGAGTCAAGGCATTAAGCTTGACAACGTCTTCCGTCCCGGCGAAGGCGGCACCGTCAGCGGCAACTTCAAATACTAAGCATTAGCCGACACAATCAGCGCATAAAAACCAATACTCCGCTTCAGCAGGATAGCATTCCTCTGAAGCGGAGTTTCTTTATGTGGATGAGAACAGACAGACTATTTTGTCTCCAATTCTTTAATGTACTGCTCAATATAAGGCCTTAAGTCATCAAGGTCATTCATTATCGTTCCCCATAATTTATCTGGAGAAATATGATAATAACCATGCACTAATACATGCCGCATATCAATCATAGCTTGCCAAGGAACTTCGTCATGCGATGAACGAAATTCATGGGTCAATTGATAAGTGGCCTCGCCTATCATCTCAACCTCCTTGACTACACCATAGAATAATATCTTGTCTTGCTGGAGATTTTCAAGAGTGTATCTGGTTCTTACGTCCAACAAATCATCAGTAAAGGTCAAGATATTCTGGAGATGGTCTATATCACGAATCCTGTCTCTCATAAATCAATATTTTATCTCGTTCTGCACTTGGCACGGCAAAGGGAAGAAGGGTACCCTCTTCGACTAAGTCTATCTCTTTTTGAAGCAAGGCTTTAAGGAGGCCATAAATACGGGCATATCCTAATAAAGTGACATGATCATCAAAGGAAACAAGAATATCAACGTCACTATCAGGTGTCTCTTCTCCGCGAGAATACGACCCAAAAAGCCAAGCCTTCTTGATAGGCTGGGTCTTCATGTATTCCTGTATTTTAGGAATGAGTTCATTCCGTGTCGTAGGCGTCAACATAAGTCGTTCTCAGATGATTTCAGCGGCAAAGATATATGTTTTATTCTGAATCACCAAAAGAAAAGCACTTTTTCTAAAATACACATCTTCTCGTCTCCACATACACCGATGAATGTGTCCTCTTATGCGAATATACCTTCATGTCTAAGGCTCTATTCCCTACGAGCTGAAGGAATAATCCCTAAGGACTGAAGATATATTCATGTGAGCCAAAAGGTAGTAGCGTAATGGCATTTAAGCCATTCCTTATCGCATGGGGTTTCATTCCCACGCTCTGTCCTCGAGGATGCACAGGGCTTCACTCTGCAATCGCGATCTTTCCCGTGAGGCAGATGTCAGCTGATGAGCGGCCTACCATAATGGTGAAAGTGCCAGGCTCTACAACACGTTGGAGCTTACGGTCAATGAGAGCGAAATCATCTTGGGTGAGGCAGAACGTGACGGTACGTTTCGCACCTTTGGGGATAGCTACACGTTCAAAGGCCTTAAGCTGGCGCAGAGGCTGGACAACACTGGCGAGGTCATCGTGAAGGTAAAGTTGCACAACCTCCTCGCCATCACGGTTGCCCGTATTGGTGACGTCCACGCTGACGCGGTACAAGGGAGTTTGCCAAGGAGAAGCAACCTTAGTTTGCCCAGTTGCCTGTGACTGCGTTTGTGCAGATTCGGCCTCAATGCGCAGGTTGGCATAGTCGAAGGTCGTGTAGCTCAGCCCATAGCCGAAGGGATAGAGGGGAGCAGCGGCCATCTCGACATAGTCGTGAGTACGAGGGGCGCGTTTGTTATAATAGACAGGCAGCTGTCCCACATCTGCAGGAACACTGACAGGCAGGCGCCCGGCAGGATTATAATCGCCATAGAGCACATCGGCGATGGCCGCACCGCCCTGTCCACCAGGATAGTAGGCCGTCAGCAGCGCATCGGCATTCACGGCAGCCCAGTTCTTGAGGAGCGGGCGCCCTTCGATGTAGACCACCACAAGCGGTTTGCCCGTTGCCTTCAACGCTTCGAGAAGGCGTTGCTGATGGCCGAGCAGCGAAAGCGTAGCCCGGTCAAAGCCCTCGCCACAGTCCATATCGCTGACCACGTGACTGTCAGCCTCGGCAGCGCCCGTCTCCTTGTAGCTCGTTCGGAAGTCACGAGCACTGGAGCCACCGACGCAACAAACGATGACATCAGCACGCTGAGCTGCAGCCACGGCTTCGCCAATATGGCTGTCGGTCGTGTCACGCACGGCACAGCCCTTGACATAATCCACATGTGCATCCCCCACCTTGGCACGTATGCCATCGAGAATCGTCACTACGTCTCCATCAGCTTGCGGAGCCGTATAATCGCCAAGAAGGTTATAGCGGTTGTCAGCATTAGGGCCACATACGAGGACATGTTTGCCGCGGGACAGCGGCAGTACAGGTGCGCCAACCGTAGCGCCTCCGATGGTATCATTCTTCAGAAGCGTGACCGCTTCGCGTGCCACGTTCAGCGCCAACTGCTTATGTTCGTCGCTGCCCACTTCACGAGCAGCCTTCGGGTCGACGTAAGGATGATCAAAAAGTCCCATTGCGAACTTCAAGCGCAGGACGCGAGCCACAGCCGTGTCAATAAGCGCCTCGCTGACGAGCCCCTCACGCACCGCTGTGATGAGCTGCGCGTAGGACGACGCCCCGAGGTCCACGTCGACACCGGCCTCCAGCGCCATCACGCCCGCCTGCCGTCGGTCGGCCGCTACGCGATGCGTCCCAGCTATCCCATCGATGCTGAAGAGGTCGCTGACGACGAAGCCTCCGAACTGCCACTCTCGACGCAGCAGGTCGGTGAGTAGTTGGCGATTGGCCGTGCAGGGCACGCCGTCCATCGAGTTATAGGACGTCATCACCGAGAGGGCTCCTGCATCGATGGCCTGACGGAAAGGAGGCAGGAAGTTCTCCAAGAGGTCACGCTCGCCCACGACGGAGGGCGCACCGTTCTGTCCACCTTCGGTAGTGCCGTAAGCAATGAAGTGCTTAAGGGTAGCCAGCGTGGCGAAGGGCTCGTCGAGTCGACCGCCGCCCAGTCCGCGGACCATAGCGGCTCCCATCTGTGCCGTGAGGACAGGGTCTTCGCCCATCGTCTCCTCGACGCGCGACCACCTCGGGTCACGTGCCAAGTCGAGCACAGGGCCGTAGCTGATGTGGCCGCCTTGCAAGCGAATCTCCTTAGCGATGACACGTCCCACCTGCTCCATCAGTCGTGTCGACCACGTGGCGGCCAATCCCAAACCTGTAGGGAACACGGTTGCACCGATAGCCATGTGACCATGAGGAGCTTCCTCAGCCAAAAAGAGAGGAATACCCAAGCGGGTGTGCTCGCGTACATAGCGTTGTAGCGCATTACCCGCTTCAGCAGCCAATGTCGGTGTCAGTCCGTTTTCGAGCGATTTCTGTGTCCAAGGGTCGGCACGATAAGTAGCCCAGAGCATGCCGATATGCCCTTCGTCAATATCCTTCTTGAAAGACTCTGAAGGCGAAACGGCTTTCGTTGACGCGTAAACAAGTTGACGAGTAGACGAGTTGTTAGCTGATGAGTTCTTCTTTTGTGGCAACTTGCTTGCTTGTCTACTTGCCAACTTGTCAACTATCTCATAATAATTCCACGCCATCGTGCAGCGCAACTGCCCCACCTTTTCCTCGAGCGTCATGCGCGGGAGCAGGTCTGCCACCCGCTCCTCAGTGCTCAGACTCGAGTCCCAATAAGGTAGTGCCGCCTTGGACTTGGCGACAGACCGCTGTGCGGCACAGACGGACGACAGCGCCAGTAGCCAAAGCACGGGAATGAAACGTCTTGGGATTGTGTTCATCTGAGCAGTTTTTCCTGGTCGTACTTACGGGTGTCGCCTTTATAGCTGGCCTCAGCACCAGGAGCGTAGTAGGCTCCTACAGCGTTCAAGCAAAGGGGGCCGCGCGCATCGGTGATGTTCACGCGTAGCGCCTTGGTTGTGACCGTGGGGAAGCGCAGCAGTCGTTTGTAGCCGATTGTTGTCGTTTCCTCGCCCATGTCTATGGGCCGCCATGTCTTGCCATCGAGATATTCTACTGTAAAAGCCTTCACACGCTGGCCGAGTGGAATATATTCCTGGAGCGACATACGATTGACGCGCTGCGGTCGCTTCAGCGTGAAGGTCAGCGTGGCCGCCGTGACGCCGTCGGGCGTAGCCCAATACGTATCGTAGTCATTGTCCACGAGTGCTTTCGTGGTGAAAGCCTTACCGCGCGTGTCCGAGGCTTTGATAGTGGCGCCACGGGCCAGCAAGTTATCCTTCAGTTCGGCCTCGATGCGTTGATGGAAGGCCACTGCATTCGCAGAGTCATTAGGATGGATAAGGCCGTTGCGGTCCACGGGGAAGTTCAGCAGAAGGGTGCCGTTGTGCCCTACGCTGCGGTAGTAGAGGTCGGTCAGGTACTCGGGGGTCTTCACGCGGTCATCCTCGCTCTCGTGATAGAACCACCCCGGACGAATCGAGACGTCACACTCCGATGCTACCCACGTATCGCCATTGGCATGACCCGTCTGCAGCTCTTCGAACTGAGCATAACCGGGGTAGACGTCATGGATGCGAAGGAATGACCAGTTGGTCGGGAAGGCATAACCCTTCTCATTACCCACCCACCGGCAGCCGGGGCCGCCGTCGCTGAAGATGATGGCTTGCGGCTGGTGTTCGAAAATCATCTTGTGGGCGCGTGGGAAGTCGTAGTAGTTGCGGCGGTCTATCTTGCGATCCTCGCGGGCGCCGCCATAGTAGCCGTCGCCGCCATTGGCACCGTCGAACCACACCTCAAAGAGCTCGCCATACTGCGTCATCAGCTCTTCAAGTTGTGCATGGAAGTATTCCACGTAGAGCGGTGTACCGTAGAATGCTTGATGGCGGTCCCAGGGCGAGAGGTAGACACCCATCTTCAGACCGTACTTCTTGCAAGCTGCGGCCAACTCACCAACCACGTCGCCCTTGCCCTCGCGGAAGGGGCTGTTGCGAACACTGTAATCGGTGTACTTCGAAGGCCAGAGGCAGAAACCGTCGTGGTGCTTGGCCGTGATGATGACGCCTTTCATGCCCGCAGCCTTGAGCGTGCGAGCCCACTGCTCGCAGTCGAGGCGCGTAGGGTTGAACGAACTGAGGGGCGCGTCGCCGTAGCCCCACTCGCGATCGAGGAAGGTGTTCGTGCCGAAATGGATGAAGGCGTAAGTCTCCATCTGCTGCCAAGCCACCTGATGTTTTGTGGGCAGGGGAGCGACAGGCGCAGGTGCCTCATTCTGTGCCACTGCAAGACAGACCAAGAGAAGGCCGAAGCCCAAAGAAAGGAAGCGTTTCATAAGCTGTTAAGGTTGAATTGGTGTGCAAATATACAACTTTTCTCACAAACTGATGGCAAAGAACACAAAAAAATGTGCCCCGCTATGAGGCGAGGCACATGGAGGAGGGTTTTCGTGGGCTGAATTAATAGAGCGAGTAGTAAATATCCTTAGCCCAGAAAAGTTTGGTGTAATAGCCAGTGCTCTCAGAATAGTTCTTCGCAATGGCTGCTTGGACGTTATCACGATTGAATTCCAACTCATCGCTGGTATAAGGCAGGCGATGTGGCGGTGTCGGATAATCAGAAGCCTGAGTGTCACGGGCAAACTTTACTGATGGATAACCTGTACGACGGGTTACATTCCAAGCTTCCAGTTCATTCATATAACAGAAGTTCAACCAGAGTTGTGTAGCCACGACGCGTTGGGAGGCATCCCAAATCTTTTCTGCATAAGCAGATGCCGACTCCTGAATATAAGCCATCATTTCGGCCTTTGCGCCATCAATGTCCTTTGACACGAGATTTGCATCATATTTCAGAGGACGTGTCGCTCGGAAGCTATCGTTAAAGTAGCCATAGCTATCATAAACGACATTACCTGCGTCATCCACAACATCCTTTCCGTCTTCATCTTTCTTCGTGACAGGAACAATATAGGTTGTGGTGAGTGAACTGTTGAGCTTAACGTTCCAGAAGTACTCGTTGGACAGTACAACGCCCTTCATGAAATGGGTCTTAGCAGTAGCTTCGTTCTTTGCTACGCCATACCCCATCAAGTATGCTTCGGCCTTACTGAAAGCAACTTCGGCAGCACTGATCCACACACCATTGAGATTTTCATTTCCATAATAGGTGGCATGGCCCGCGAAGGCGATGGAGTCAATGTAGCAATAATAGTTGCAAGGAGCAACGCCTCGGGCGATATATTCCTGATTCTTTTCATCACCGATATTGGAGATCTGAGTCTCAGTGAGGGCATTGTTGTAAGCAACATATTCTCCATCAGGATTGCAATCATAAATTGCCTCAATTCGAGGATCGGTGTTGGCATCCGGAATACCATTAGCTGGCACATTCATAGCGTCAAGCATAGCCTGAGAGCCTGCACCTTCACCGCGTCCAGCGAGAGCTTGTGCAATACCCTTGCCATAATTGAAGTTATCGGTCTGCGTATCACCGTTGACACCTTGATTCTGCTCATTAGTCTCAATGAGTGGATACTTTGAGGGATTCTCCAGGATTTCTTTAATAGCAGCATGAGCGACCGAGGTTAGTTCACCGTTTGTCGCCAAATGCAAGGCTATGCGAAGTCGCAATGAATTTGAGAAGCGCTGCCAGATATCTGCGGAACCAGCAGCAGCCGTGAAATCCTGACGAGAGAGTGAAGCCAAGCCGATGGGACTGACATTGCCCGCGGCAAAGAAATCTCCAACCTCTTTGAGATCTGTCAGAATCTGCTTGTAGACCTCAACATCGTCATCGTAGACGGCTGCGGCCTTCGCAGCAGCATAATCACTCGTTTTCCAAAGTGTTCCTGCGCCAGAGTATGGCACGTCACCCCAGATGGACAACATCTCATGGAGCTGAGCCTCAATAACCGTGCGACCCAACAGAAGGAATACTTTATTAGCAGCCTTCTCGTCATCAGAAAGGTTGTTGTAGGTATCTTCGAGGACCCGGTACTGTGTAAGTTGATTGTAGAAACTCTGCCAGCGGCTATTGAAATAACCTTCACTAGCTCCACGGAAACGTCCACGACCGTTGGTGTTACCAATTACACCTGAGAAAACACCGGAAGTAGATGATTGAGTATAATACCTATAGTAAACAGGGTTCATCCATGTGTTGCCAGCTTGCAAAACGCCTGTGAATACTTGTGGAACGCCCACAGACGAAGTCTTTGAAGGGTCAGCATATCTATCGTCATAGTCAGAATCGGAGCAAGAAACGAAAGATACCAGTCCCACAACTGCAAAGGCTAATAAAAATATCTTTTTCATATCCTTAATCTTTATTAAATGGGTTTGAATGAGTTCTCATTTATTACGCTACAAATTCAACTCGCATTAGAAACTAGCACGAAGCGAGAATCCAAATGTGCGTGCACTTGCGGTTGAACCTCCGACCTGAGCTTGGTAAATCCAGTTCATACCATCAGCTGTTTCACTGTCGAAATCTTTGAGTGTGCGATAGAGATAGAACGGGTTGCGTGCGAAAGCGGAAATGGTAAGGTTATCGCAAGCGAACTTCTTAGTCCAAGTACGTGGCAGAGTATATGCCAAGCTGATCTCACGGCACTTCACATAGCTGTTCTTTTGGACAGCCTCTGCATAGCTTTGAGTTGTGCTGGTACCCCAACCATATTGCATGTCATTGACCTCGAATTGAGTAACGATAACATCATTGGGGGAGCCGTCAGCCTTGACGCCATCCTGAACAAGACCATTGTCCCATACATAGTGGCCGTCGACCTGTGTCTCGCCGCGCTTGTAGTTGGCAATGACGCTGGGATCGGTCACGCGTACGATCGAACCCTTGTCGTTCTCGTCTTCGGTTGTACTGTAGTAGTACATACCGCCACTCTTGCCATCACGAACACCAACAGCGTCATCAATGATACCTGTATCCATGTAGTACTGCCAAGGTTTGTTAATCATGTCGCCACCTACGCGGAAGTCGAAGGTCAAGTCGAGAGTCAGGTTCTTCCAGCTTAAGCTGGTACCGAAACCGCCGACGAGCTTAGGCATGGCGTTGCCCACCTTTCGACGCTTAGATGTATCAGTAACATAAAGGCCGTCCTCGCCAACGAGTTTACCTAAGTCTTTGGTAATCTTGCCACCATTCTCAAGGTATTCATCCAGTTCGGGACCTGTAGACATCAGACTACCATCAGCAACCTGATAGAGGTGCTTATGGACATAGGAGTACCAGTCACCCATCGGCTGTCCGACATGCGATTCGAGCATGAAGGCGCCATTATCACAGTCGTAGTCACTCATGTGGCGCAGCACATCGAGGCCATCGGCCAATTCTTTGACCTCGTTCTTGTTCTTCGCGATATTTGCGCGAACGTCCCAACGCCAATCCTTGTTCTGGAAGGGAGTGCCGTAGATAGCGAATTCAACACCCTTATTGGACAGTTTACCGACATTCATCAACAAACTCTGAGCACCCATTGAGTATGCCGAGGTTGTCTGTAATATCTGGTCACTGATAGTATTGCTGTAATAAGAGAGTTCAAAACCTAAACGATTTTTGAAGAGTTTGGCTTCAAGACCAAGTTCGAATTCCCGTTTCTGCTCGGGCTTAATGCTTTCGTTACCGACGGTCGTGTCGATGTAGTTCTGAATGAATGAATTGCCACCTGTTGCAGGATTAGCCTTCTGCAAATTGCCTTGGTTGTAGGCTACTACTGCACGATAGATTTCGGGAGCATTACCGACGACACCATAAGACGCACGGACTTTTCCGAAATCAAGCCACGTAGGACAATTGTCTTTCAGGAGTTCTGAGAAAATCAAACTTGCGCTTGCTGAGGGATACCAGAAGGAGTTATTACCTTTCTTCAGAGTGGAAGTTTTCTCCTGTCGGAGTGTACCTTCGATGTAAGCCCAACTATCAAAGCCATAACCAGCAGTGAAGAACAGACCCGTGCGCAGGAGACTTTGGCGTCCCATGCTGGCACCAGGGGTACCGACAGAAGCTGCAAGGTTAAACCAATTCTCTTGAGTCAGTCCCTGTTTAGTGCTGACGCTGGAGAGGTAATAGTCCTCTTGACGAGCATTCCAACCGATGTGAGCTGTGACATTGTGCTTATCTACGAAAGTCTTGTCGTAGCCCAACATTACATCACCATAATAAATCTCATATTTACTATTCTGTAAGCCATAAGAATCGCTGTATTCACCATTTGTTGAGAAGATGTGAGCGTTCTCAGCATAGTTTTTGTTCTCGATCTTGTCAACGGTAAGATCGACTGCAGCACGAGCACCGAGGGTCAAGCCAGGAATAATTTCCCAAGTGGGATTAACACTTCCGATGAAACGGTTATGAGTCTCTTCTTGGACTTTTCCAAGAATGTTCCAGAAATACTCATCTATGAGCGAAGTAGAGCCCATTGGGCTATACAAGAATTGCTCGTCGGGAGTAAGAGTATTAGATGTTCCGCCATTGAGAGCATGAATACTGTTCTTATAGCCAAGGCTTGTAACCGTGTGATCGCGGATGTAGGCAATATCGGTAAAGCTACCAGCCATACCGGAATAATTAGTTACCAAACGAGAAATACGATATGGACGATTCTTGATGTACTGATTCTGATACATTGCGGTGTAATTCAGCTTAATGGTCTTTGTCACATCAAATGAGCCATTCAAGTTGAAGTTGTGGCGATGGTTGTTCGAGTTGTATTGCATCGCTTTTACATCCGTAAATGTATAAGAAAGGCGCACGTGATTGCGATCTGTGCCATTGGTCAACGTGAGGTTATAGTTCTGGTTGAAACCCGTACGGAAGATTTCAGACCAAGGGTCATCACAGATAGCATTGTATGGGCGTTTTGTCCCATCGAAGTAGTCGACCATACGGCCATCGTAACGAGGACCATAGGAATAATAAGTCTCACGGTTAGGCGTATAAATAGGGTTGCCGTCACGGTCAACACGACGGTTGGTGACAAAGCCTTCCAATGCTGCAGGGGCATCATTACCGAATACCCAGTTGTCGTAGCCAGGACCGAACTCTGTCTGGGTTGAGGGCATATAAGCCACCTTATCCCAACTGAGATTAGCACTGAAATCGACCTTTGTGCCAGAGCCCTGTGCACCCTTCTTGGTCGTAATCATGACTACGCCGTTAGCTGCTTCAGAGCCATACAGTGCAGATGCAGCTGCACCCTTCAGGATGGAGATATTCTCGATATCTTCCGGGTTAATGTCTACAAGGCCGTTGGCGCGAATGCGTTGGTTAGTCCAATAGCCTTCATTGTTGGTCTGACCATTGTGAATAGGTACACCATCGAGGACAACAAGAGGCTGAGTGTTACCTGTGATTGAAGAGTAACCACGAACGTTGATGGCAACAGCAGAAACGTTACCACCAGGAGCAGCACTGATACGCACGCCAGGAGCTTTACCATAGAGTGCCGTAGCGAAGTTTGGAGCGCCTGTTTTAATCAACTCATCGGCATCAATTGATGCAACTGAATAGCCTAGAGCTTTTTGTTCTTTCTTGATACCTAAAGCTGTGACGACGACTTCTTCCAAGCCCGCAACGTCTTCAGCTAATTGAGCATTGACGGGAGAATTACCCCCCCCAACTTTTGCACTTTGAGCCTTAAAGCCCATGCACGAGAATTCAAGCGTTCCGTTGGCAGGAGCCGAAAGGGAATACTGGCCATTCATGTCTGTAATAGTACCTGAGGCATAGCCTTTTACCTTGACGGTAGCACCGGCAACGGGTTGACCCGTTTCATCGGTTACGGTACCCTTCACAGTTACGTTTTGTGCATAGAACGCCGTAGCGAAGAAAAGGCACAAAACTGTCAAACACGCTCTCAATGAGAACGAAAAAGGAGTTTTCTTTTTCATGTTTGCACTTTTTGGGTTAATAATAAGGTAAATTAGAATTGGTTATTTGTTAAAAATTGATGATTCAGGAGTCGTTTCCTAATGATTTTCGCCCACAAATGTAACATTTATTCTATTTACTGCAAAAAATTTTGGCCTTTTTTCGTTAAAAAAGGCAAATAATGTTGTTTATCCGCCACGTATCTCACACTTCAAAGGAGAAAAAGTGTACTTTTGTAAAGTCTTAAAGGCCTATAATCCTACTCTTAACCTATTTCAGCTAAAATATGAAAGCATCTGCCTCCACTACCATCCTCAGACGACTCCGCCTTGCAGCGGTCTCGACGGCTGCTCTATTCCTTATTCTTCTTCCCGCGCGCGTGAGAGCGCAGGCCGACGGTTCGTTGACACGCGGCATTGGCCGTTATCCCGGCGCCCCCGCGGCCTTCTTCGGTCCCACGGCTCGCACCGCTGCCAACGGGCAGCGCAACCTGGCACTCCATCGCTCAGCCTTGGCCTCGTCGACCGTAGACTACAACCTGACGGCTCACCTCGTGACCGACGGCATCGTCGCAGGCCGCTCCGGTCATCTCACCGTCACAACGCCCGAGGGCGTGCTGCCCCGGCGCGAGGCGGAATGGGCCATCGACGGCGGCGTGTACTCGAGCAATATCCTCATGGGCGAGCGCACATGGATTCAATATGACTGGAGCGGACTGTCGATTGCCGACATCGCAGCCGTACGCCTCGACGGGCGCGTAGCCTACGATGACCAGCGGGCCAACAAGGGTTACCGCATCGCCTTCGAGACGACTACCGACGGACACATCTGGCAGACCGTGGGCGAACTACGCGGCGACGGCCTCCCCGGCACGCCGATGCGCTACAAGCTGCACTCCGACCCCAACAAGCAGACCTCGAATGACTACCTGCCAGCACGCGTGCTGGAGCAGACCATTAAGCTAAGCCTATCCCCCAGCGGCCTCTCCCCCAACCCCTCCCCTGTTAGGGAGGGGAGTAAACTACGCCTCCGCTTAGAGATGGACGGTGCTGCCTACTGGGACCTCCACGAGCTCTATTTCCTCGACGCTGAGGGCAAGGAGTTGTGGATGCAACCCTCGCAGACCTTCGCCAGCGCTTGGATGAGCGACGGCGGTGGACGTCAATGGTTGCGCGTGGACTTGGGAGCTCCTGCCACCATCGACCATATCACCCCCCATTGGTTGGAGGAACCCGCGCGCTGGCACGCTGAGACGAGCGACGACGGCCGCTACGTCACCCTCATCATGGAAGAGCCGGGCGCCTCGGGCTGCTATGCGCTGACCGAACTCGAGGTATGGGGCACCGGCGGCATCGCTTTCGAGCCTCATGCGCAGGCTCCCCGCAGCAGCGCTGACCGCATCGACCTCAGCGGCGGACGATGGCAGCTGCAACGCGCCTCGGAGGTCGCGGCCACGGGCGAGGAGATTGCCAGCCGCAGCTTCGATGCCAGCGATTGGATATGGGCTACCGTGCCCGGCACCGTACTCACGTCCTACGTCAACATCGGCGCCGTGCCCGACCCCAATTATGCCGACTGGGTTGACCAGATTTCCGAGTCGTTCTTCCGTTCCAACTTCTGGTACCGCGATGAGTTCGAGGTCGATGCGCAGCTGCTCGGCAGCGGCACGCTCCGCGAGCTCCACTTCGACGGCATCAACTGGAAAGCCAACGTCTACCTCAACGGCCACCGCCTCGGGCGCATCGAGGGAGCGTTCATGCGCGGCCATTTCGATGTCAGCAGCCTGCTCGTCGAAGGCACCAACGTGCTGGCCGTAGAGATCATCGCCAACGAGCATTTCGGTTCGCCGAAGGAGAAGAACGAGAACACGACGCAGTTCAACGGCGGCATCCTCGGCGCCGACAATCCTACCTTCCATGCTACCATCGGATGGGACTGGATCACCACCGTGCGCGGCCGCAATGCCGGCATCTGGAATGAGGTGTATCTCACCAGCACGCCTGCCGTCACGCTCTCCGACCCCTTCGTGCGCACCGTCGTTCACGACTCCAAGTCATCTTCTGTTTCCGTCTCCGCCACCCCCTCGGTCTTCGTCTGCAACCACGGCGATGCGCCCTACAGCGGAACGCTCGAGGGATGGATTGGCGACGTGCGGTTCAGTCAGCCCGTCACCATCCCTGCTCACGCCGAGCAAGAGGTGACGTTCGACCCCGCCCGTTTCCCGCAGCTCTCCCATCACAACTTCCAACTTTGGTGGCCGAACGGCTACGGCGAGCCCTACCGCTATGAGGCTGGGTATAGGATGATTAACGGGAACGGAGGCCCCCTCCCATCCTCCCCGAGGGGAGGCGAGCTTGTCCTCAAGTACAAGGCAGGTTTGCGGGAGATGACCTACAAGCATGTCGAGGACAGCCTGCTCGTCTACATCAACGGACGGCGTTTCGTGCCACTCGGCGGCAACTGGGGCTTCGACGAGCACAACCTCTGCTATCGCAGTCGCGAATATCTGACAGCCGTCGCTTACCACCGCGACATGCATTGCACGATGATCCGCAACTGGGTGGGCATGATTGGCGACGAAGCGTTCTACGAGGCCTGCGACAGCCTCGGCATGATGATCTGGCAGGACTTCTGGTTGGCCAATCCTGCCGACGGCCCCGACCCCTACGACGAGGACCTCTTCCTCCGCAACGCTCGCGACTATGTACGTCGCATCCGTCGCTACGCCGCCATCGGCCTCTACTGCGGCCGCAACGAGGGCTATCCGCCCGCGGGGCTCGAAAGCGGTCTGCGCGCCTGCGTCAGCGAGCTCACCCCCGGCCACGTCTACATCCCCAGCTCGGCCGACGACTGCGTCACGGGCCATGGCCCCTACTGCGCTCAGCCTGCACGCGTCTACTTCGAGCGGCAGTCGGGCAAGATCCACAGCGAGCGCGGCATGCCCGCCGTGATGAACATCGAGAGCCTCAGCCGCACCTTCACGCCCGAAGCGCTCTGGCCGCAGTCGCGCCAATGGGGACAGCATGACTATACGCTCCAGGGAGCACAGCGGGCCAGCGAGTTCAATGACCTCGTCGAGAAAGCCTTCGGCCCGTCGGCCAGCGCCCGGCAGTTCGCATGCCGCGCACAGCTCATCAACTACGACGGCTACCGCGCCATGTACGAGTCGACTAGCCGTTGTCGCTCCGGACTCCTCATCTGGATGAGCCATCCCTGCTGGCCGTCGATGGTATGGCAGACCTACGACTACTACTTCGAGCCCACCGCCGCCTACTTCGGCACTAAGAAAGCCTGCGAGCCGCTCCACATCCAGTTGAATGCCCTCACCGACAGCATCGAAGTCGTCAACGCATTCGCAGGCGACCGTCGCCACCTCACCGCCGTGGCCTCCGTCTACGACCTCAATGGCCGTAAGGTGGCTGAGCGCCGCCAGCGTCTCGACGCCCCCGACGACACCACTACGCCGTGGCTCCATCTGCCCTCGCTCCTCCCCGCAGCGCCCTCCGACGTCTATTTCCTGCGCCTGCAACTCCTGCAGGGACGCACGCTCGTCGCCGCGAACACCTACATCCGCGGCCGCGAAGAAGGCAACCTCCGTGCTCTGCTCTCGCTGCCCAAGGCCAATGTCACGACTGCCACAAGCGTCACCTCCGAGGGCGACGACAGCCGTGTCGTGACCGTCCAGCTCCACAACACGAGCCGCACGCCCGCACCCTTCCTGCGCCTCAACCTGAAAGGCGCAGATGGCGAGCAGATCCTGCCCGCCACCTATAGCGACAACTACTTCACGCTCCTCCCCGGCGAGCGACGTCGCGTCGACATCCGCTACAAGACATGCGATGCCCGCGCCCAGCAGCCCCTCGTAGAGGTCGAAGGGCTGGAATAGCCAATGAAAGGCGTTAAGGAGTTTGCTTCTTCATCACAACCAAAATTTGAATTAATTTAACTTTCGGGAGTTCTTGGATAAAAACAAAAAAAGGCATTTCCGCTGATCTTCCGTTGTGACTATGTGGTCACCCCTATGATGACAAACGGACATGTTTTTTTAGCGCGAAGCGCGATGTTTTTTCCTCGAATGATGTCTGAGTTTCGCTTGCGAAACCATTGGGGACTCGGTCGTTGTGCGAAAGCTTGCTTTCAAGCACAGACGAACGGGACGCCAATGAAGGTCGATAGACCTTAGACATCAGAAGAGGTGTTTTTTAGTTTTTTGTTCTACAACCGAAACTTGAAAAACTAACCTATCACATTAAACGACAATATTCCACGCATGTTTTGACATTGAAAGATAAATCTTTGCTCGATATCTTCAAGTGTCCTTCGGCAAGCTCAGGATGTACGAAGCGTCCCGTAGGGCCGAGCGGTCAATTGTTCATTGTCAATTGTCAATTGTCCATTCTTGAAGAGTCCGCTCGGCATCCCGAAGGGTGACGCTTGACACTTCAAGAAGCATTTCGTCAATCTCTTTTTTCGTTATCGTCATTACCCCTTTGCCATTACCGTCTTCTGCGGCGTCCCGTCACTTCGTTCCGCGACTTGCACAAGCCGATGGCTGCACCCGTGCGCTTTCCGAGAACACTCAGTTCTCTGAAATGCTCCGCCATTGTCAATTGTCCATTCTCTAAGGGCCGAGCGTCCGCAAATCATAAAAAATCATGGAGTTCTACCTTGCTTCCACTATTTGAGCAAAATCGAATGCTAAAGGACTGTTACTGTGACGATTACAAAAGTGGAAGATGTCCGTATAGCCTCCACTTTGCTTCCACTTATGAATGGAGGCTAAGTGGAAGGAAAACGAACAGTCTCCACTCGTATAATGTTTTATCTATCAATTTAATAGGCGACATTTTCAGGCAAATAGTGGAAGCAGGGCCTGAATGCCATACAATTTTTACGCTAACGCTCTCCTCAGGAAAAAGCATACTCTACCCTACGCACCGCCTTTCACGTACTATACGCTCAGCCTCACACGTACTATACGCGTAGCCCTTTGCGTATATACGTAAAGCCCTTAGCGTACTATACGCGTGACGCGCTGCGTATATACGTGCAGCGCGCTGCCTCCCCTTGAAGGCGTCCAAAGAGATTGACACGGGGCATTCAGTTCATCTTGCTTCTACAAACACACGGAGGGCGCAGTCAGATTGCGCCCTCCGTGTGGAAGAGTATGTCAGCGTGCTGAGCCTTAGTCGTTGATGAGACAGCGCCCCGTCATGTCGGCGGGCTGCTGTAGTCCCATGATGTGGAGGATAGAGGGAGCCACATCGGCGAGGATGCCGTCTTCGACCTTCGCGTCCTTGTTCTCGGTGACGTAGATGAAGGGGACGGGGTTGAGGCTGTGGGCCGTGTTGGGTGTGCCGTCGGGGTTGATGGCGTTGTCGGCGTTGCCGTGGTCGGCGATGATGATGACCTCGTAGTCGCCCATGGCCTTGGCAGCTTCAACGACCTCGCTCACGCACTTGTCGACGGCGACGACGGCTTTCTCGATGGCTTCGTAGACACCGGTGTGACCGACCATATCGCCGTTGGCGAAGTTGACGACGATGAAGTCGTACTTATCTTCCTTGATGGCATTGACCAGCTTGTCCTTGACCTCGAAGGCACTCATCTCGGGCTTGAGGTCGTAGGTGGCCACCTT
>JAEEGL016860916.1_pt1 | contig 48656 bp, 35 predicted proteins | sample 9134231 | NCBI WGS metagenome assembly JAEEGL01 (sample SAMN16246548, study PRJNA631951) | gut metagenome | biome: gut microbiome; feature: rumen; material: fiber-attached | host: Bos | place: Iran: Karaj | collected 2018-10 | reverse complement strand
GCAAGATTCTGGGTACAATTCTTATATAATGTTGGTTTAGTTCCATCTAAAGAAATGCTATGGACAAGAGTTAGTCATGGTATGGTCCTTGGTTCTGATAATCAGAAGATGAGTAAATCTAAGGGTAATGTTATCAATCCAGATGAGATCGTTAGCGATTACGGAGCAGATGTTTTAAGACTATATGAAATGTTTATGGGTGATTATACGCAAGATGCTCCATGGAGTACTAATTCCTTAAAAGGATGTAAGAGATTTATCGATAGGGTATATCGCTTAAAAGAAAAACTTAATGACAAAGATGGTTATACAAAAGAACTTGAAGCAATTCAAAATAAAACCATTCAAGGTGTTACATACGATTTTGAAAGAATGGGTTATAATACATATATTTCTAAGTTGATGATTTTAACAAATGCTTATGAAGAAAGAGAAAGTATCAGTAAAGAAGATTATCGCTTGTTACTTATCTTACTAAATCCAGTAGCACCACATTTAACGGAAGAATTAAATGAAGAGATGGGTTATGATATAATTGCTAATGCCACTTGGCCAGTATGTGATGAATCTAAACTTGTTGAAGACACACGCGAAATAGCAGTTCAAGTTAATGGCAAAGTAAGAGGAACAATTACTATTAGCAACGACGAAGAAGAAGATTCTGTTAAAGAAAAAGCATTAGCTTCTCCAAATGTTCAGAAGCATCTTGAAGGATTAGAAATAATTAAAATAATGGTTATTAAAAATAAAATTGTTACAATTGTAGCCAAGTAATTAAAACAAACAGTTTTCCTGTTTGTTTTTTTATGATAAAAAGAATATATTTGTTGAATTATACTGTAATCTATGATAAAATTATTAATGTAGAATAGGGAAACAAATAGTTAATAATTCTCTTATAAATGAGTCTATTCATTGGAGGTAATATGAAGAAACAAATTGAAAAACAAGAAAAAATAATTACGATTATAGCTGTATCTTTGATTGTTGTAATAGTGGGAACCCTTTATGCAACATTAACTCTTTCAGCAAAGGGTACATATGCCGCAGAGACATGTTATTGTACTATCGGAAGCTATGGATATTCGATGTGTGCATCTGCTGGTGGTGATTGGGTTTGTACTAGTACAAGTTCTCCTACACCAAAACCAGCTACGGCAACACCAAAGCCAGCTACGGCAACACCAAAGCCTGCAGCTACGACACGAAAGCCAGCTACTACGACAAAAGCAGCAGTCAGTTGCGCTTCTTATGGTAGTGCGAGTGCTTGTACGGCAGCCGGATGTTCATGGAATTATTCAACCGGTTGTACAAGTGGCGGATCGTCTGTAACTACGACACCAAAACCAGTTACTACGACAAAAGCAGCCACCAGTTGTGCTTCTTATGGTAATGCTAGTGCTTGTACGGCAGCTGGATGTTCATGGAATTATTCAACCGGTTGTACAAGCGGTGGATCGTCTACTGCAACGTGTGATGAGATAAATGCTCAGTGTAGATCTACAGCAGCTACTAAATGTGCGAATGGATATACAGGATGTACATCATGTGCCCGTGAAGCTTATTCATGTAAGCCTGCCACAACTACGACAAAGGCAGCTACAAGTTGTGCTTCTTATGGTAATGCAAGTGCTTGTACGGCAGCCGGATGCTCATGGAATTATTCAACTGGTTGTACAAACCCTGGCGTTACTCCAACGGCCGTTACTAAGAATTGTTATTTTGGAATGTGTCTAAATGGTGAATGGAAAACATATTCTACAAGTTTATCACAAGCCAATTGTAGTGGTTCTTGGGGAAGCCCACCACCAGATCCTGGAAATTGTCAAAAACCAGCGAGTGATGATGCTGATACTGATAATTCAAAGCATAATTTAAATTTGGAAAATGCGCATGATTTAGCAGTCAATAAAAATTGGAGTTGTGAGATAAGAGATAGTTCTGCTAATACATATAATTGTGTATGTGTTGGTACAGTACAAAGTGACGGAACATGTAATAGAGGTGGTGAATACATATATATTCCAGATGATGAGACTAATAGTGGATTAGATCAGACAGCTGCTGATGCATATGCTAGTATGGGATATAAATGTACACCAGTAACAGCTAATGGCAAAACAACATTTACTTGTACATGTAAGAAAAGCGATGGAACGGTTGTCGATGCAAGAGGTATGTGTATGGTAGCACATTGTTGCTGTACGCAAGCTGGTAGTTGTAAAATGTATGCTACTTGTTCAGAAACTAATGGTTATCCATGGCAACTTAGAATGGATCAATGCGGAAATGGTAGTGCAAATTCTTCAACACCTACGAAGAAGGCTACAACAAAGGCATCTTCCAATACACCACCTACAGGTGGAACACCAACGAAAACACCAACACCAGTTAATGCATGTTATCAATGTAAAGCTAATGAAACAATAATGGAATGGCGTAATAATGGTACTGCTGATAGTAAATGTTCTAGCGGATATAATAGAACGAATATGACGCAAGCCGAATGTAAATATATAGCTCCAACTATAGTTAAGGCATGTTATCAATGTAAGACTGATGAAAAAATAATGGAATGGCGTGCTAATGGAGCTGCTGATAGTAAATGTTCTAGTGGATATAATAGAACTAATATGACGCAAGCCGAATGTAAATATGAACCAACAGTTCCAACAAATGCATGTTATCAATGTAAAAATGATGAAACAATAGTTGCATGGCGTACAAATGGAACTGCTGATAGTAAATGTTCTAGCGGATACAATAGAACTAATATGAAACAATCAGAATGTAAATATGTACCAGCACCAACAACAAGTGCATGTTATTTATGTAAGACTGATGAGACGATAGTTGCATGGCGTGCTAATGGTAATGCTGATAGTAAATGTTCTAGTGGATACAATAGAACTAATATGAAACAATCAGAATGTAAATATGTACCATTACCAACCGGTGGCTCATGTTATCAATGTAAGGCTAACAGTAGTATTCTTAAGTGGAAGTCTGATGCTCTAGGTGATAGCAGTTGCCCAGGTGGTTACAAAAAAGTAACAAAAACTCAAGCACAGTGTAACACAGGAATACCTGATAATCCACCAACAGGCACAACAGCAATTATCATTGCTTGGATTATTGGACTATCAGCAATAGGATATGCATATTGGTATTTTAGAAAAACAAAATTAAGTTAATAAATATAAAAGCGATGTTATCATCGCTTTTTAATTAATAATATAATTCTCTGATAGACAATTTATAGCATTTTTGATATACTTATAATAGGTGATAGTATGAATAGAAAAGGATTTACGTTAATTGAATTAATAGCAACAATTGCTTTATTAGCGGTTATTGCTGTAATATCTTTTGTTTCAATTAATAAAGTTGTTGAAAAAAATAAAATTAATAATTGTAAAACACTTGTTGATAATATTATTACCGCAACGAATGAATATGTTAGTGATAATAGGTATGATAATGAATTTATAGATAATGGAAATAGATATATAAAAGAAATAAATGCACAAAAACTTTTAGATGAAAACTATTTAAAAGGACCGATTGTCGATCCATTTAATAAAACTGAAATATCAGGTAGTGAAATTGGAATAACAATTTATTTAAATAGAGATTATACGATGCTTGAAGCAATTGTCAATAAGCCAGATAATTTTAAAGATTATTGTAATACAGTGCCAATGCAATCGCCACCTGATGTTAATTATGATAATCCAACACCTGATACTGGTGATACGGAAGCACCAACGATTGATTATAATTTAAAGGAAGAGAAGTATTATGAAGAAAAAACTTTGATAATAACATCTAGCGATAATAAAGGTGTCGATTATATGAGGGTTGAGGTATATAAAATTGAGAATGGTGTGTCAACTAAGATTAATAATAAGGGGATAGAACATATTTCAAGTTCTACGTATGAAGTATATTTAGATGAAGGAAAATGGCGAATTGTTACCACAGCGGTAGATTTTTCTGGAAATACTGGAAACAACGATAAAACATATGAAATTGATTCGCTAATAGCTACACCTACGATTGATAATCCAACCGGTGGTAATTGGACAAATAGCGATTTTGCATTAACATTACATACGACTAGTCCAAATATTACTTATTGGCAGTATACATATAATGAAAATGCAACGAAAACTGGGACTAATAATGCAACTAATTGGGTGACATATAGTAATTCTGCTAATAGTGATTTTACGACGCCTAATTTTAGTGCAGAAATGAATCGACTTGTCTATGTTAGAGCATGTAATACTAAAAAATGTAGTGATAAAGCATCGACATATATAAGAATTGATAAAACAGCTCCAAAAATAAAATATTCAGTATCGGGTGCAACAGCTTATGCAGCTACTAATGCTGCGGCTGCATATCCTTCTCCAATCACTGTTACAATAAGTGTATCTGATGCCAACAGTGGGGTAGATCATATGGATATATATTTTGAGGCATACCCATATCTTGGAGCTCAGATATATGTACCAGAAAAAAGTGGCCGTGTTAGTGGTACTAGTACATCATACTATCTTGATTATGGAATGTGGGGAATAAGATCTAAAGCTTATGATAATGCTGGTAATATGCAAAATCAAGCTCCGTCAATTGGTCAGGGTGACGATTATTGGACTTATCAACAATATACGATTGCACCAAATCCTAATGCTGGCGGCGGTGGCGGTGGATACTCCGGTGGTGGATGTAGTGGATCGTGTTCGTTTAAAATTGATAATGGATATTCTGGTGGATCAACAATTTGTAATGGACATAAAACAGCTCCTAATGAAGGTGGTTGTGTATGTGTAGGATGTGGTACACAGAGTCGTCTTTGGTAGCAATAACAGATTTTATATGATATAAAGGTGAAATATATGAAAAAGAATAATAATAGAAAACTGTTTAAAATCATGTTAATTGTCATTGATATTATTGTCATTGCAGGACTGCTTATTATTACTTGTAAATGGATTAGTGATAATGTTAAAAAACAAGAGATAGCATTTAAGAATTTTACTTTTTATATTCCTAATAGTATAGATTATAAAGAGGATTATGACTTTGCATTTATTTTAGAAACTGATGATTATTTGGCAAATGTAATAGTATACAGTGATAAAGATAATAGTATATTTACCGAAACTGATAAATACCAATATTGGTTATTAGCGCAAGGAATAATGGTTGATCAATATAAAAAAGAAAAAATACTGGATAAGGATGCGTTAATATTCACAAACTATCGAGGTGATAGTAATAGTTTATTATGTTATTTTAGGACGGAAGATATATATCTTGTCGAGGTAAGAATAACAGCTAAGAGTGATAAATTTAATGCTAATGAAGTACTTAGTCAGATAGTTGACATATTTGATAGTGCTAAATATAATGCTTCAGGTAAATACAGTTATCTAATTCATAATTTTACAGTAGACGACCAAGAATATTTTGAAGATTTAAAAGAAGTATCGAAATGATACTTCTTTTAAGATATAAATTTATAATTAATATCTATTTATTCTTGAGAATATAATTATATTATGATAAAATAAAGATAGAGTTAGGGTGAAGAGTATGGAGAAGGATGAAATTAAGAAAGTAATTAAGGAAATTAGTGAAAGTATGCGTGCTAAGGGTTATGATCCAATCAATCAAATTGTCGGATACTTCATCAGTAATGATTTAGGTTATATTCCTGATTTTGATGATAATCGTAATAAGATGGCAACTATCGACAGAACGGTAATGTTAGAAAGTATGCTAGAGGAATACTTAAAATGAGATGTTTAGGTTTAGACCTTGGAAGTAAAACACTAGGTATTGCAATTAGTGATATGACTAATACAATTGCTAGTGTTTATACAACACTTTATTTTAAAGATGAAAATTATGAAAGTTTAATTTCTCCACTTAAAGAAATAGTAACGAAAGAGACAATTGATACATTGATATTAGGCTTACCTAAGAATATGAATAATACATTAGGTGAAAGGGCAATGATTACTCTAGAATTTAAAAAGTTGCTTGAAGAAGAAATAAAATTGCCAGTAATTATGGAAGATGAAAGACTTACGTCAGTAATATCTAATAATGTTTTGATCAAAGCAGATGTATCTAGGAAAAAAAGAAAAAAGAAAGTTGATGGAATGGCCGCAGTTATTATCTTACAAGGCTATTTAGATAGAAATAGATAGGGTGATTAGAATGAAAGAGAAACAAAAATTTATTGTCTTAGACGAAAAAGGTAAAGAAGTAGAATGTGAACCATTATTTACATTTGAATCTGAAGAAACAAAAAAGAATTATGTTGTTTATACCGATAATTCTAAAGATAAAGATGGAAATGTGAGAGTATTTGCATCTATTTATGAAGTAACTGATAAGGGTAATAAATTATTACCTATTAAAAGTGAAAAGGAATGGAAAGTTATTGAGACAATTCTTGAATCAATTCAAGAAGAAACAAAGAAAGCACAGGAATAAGAATGAAGAAGTACAAGATAATTATGATAATACTTGCGATCATGCTCGTAGGAATTTTCGTTGTGGGATTTATTTATAACTATGAAATTGCAGCTGTATCTAAGAAAAGTGATCCAGTTACAATCGAAATAAAAGAAGGCAGTACACCATATACGATTGGCAATACATTATATGAAAATAAATTAATTAAGAATGTCTTTATCTATAAGATATACGTTAAAATGAATGGTATTAAAGATATCAAAGCATCAACTTATGAGCTTAACCGTAATATGAATTTAAAGAAAATTATGGATACTTTATCTAAGGGTAACTCATATAATCCGGATGAGATAAGAATTACCTTTAAAGAAGGTTTAAATGTCCGTAAAATAGCAAGAATTATCGATGAAGAAACGGATAATAGTTATGATGATGTCATTAATTTAATGGCAGATAAAGAATATATCGATACATTAATTAATAAATATTGGTTTTTAACCGATAGTATCAAGAATAGTAAAATTTATTATCCATTAGAGGGATATTTATTTCCTAACACATATGCTTTTTTAAATAAGAGTGTAACAGTTAAGGAAATAATTGAAACTATGTTAGATGAAATGGATAAACAACTAACACCATATAAAGCTAAGATTGATGAAAGTAAATTAAATGTTCATGAAATAATTACGATGGCTTCAATCGTTGAACTAGAAGGTGCTAGTGCGGATGATAGGGCGAGCGTTGCTGGAGTATTTTATAATCGTCTTAATGATGGCTGGACCCTTGGTAGTGACGTGACAACATATTATTATTTAAAAATTGATGATTTTAAACAATCGCTTAATGGTAATCCAAAACTATATGATTGTGACAATGCATATAATACAAGATGTACAAGCTTTGCCGGTTTACCAATTGGACCTATTTCTAATCCAGGTAAAGAATCTTTAGCAGCTACGATAGATTATACAAAACATAATTATTATTATTTCGTAGCTGATTGTAAAGGAAAAACTTATTTGAGTAAGACATCAAATGAGCACTATAATACAATTCAAAGATTAAAAAACGAAAATAATTGGTGTGTATAAAACTCTCTTTGAGAGTTTTTTACATTAAACTAGGAATAATCATTTTCTATATTGTTAATATTTAATAATACCCATTATAAAGTTGAATATAAGATAAGACAGACAATTAAGGAATTGGGGGGACAATGTCTAACCCCCCCCAAAAAAAGAGTTTAAAAGAGTTAGAAAAAGGTGGCAAAAAGAATGATATTGTGTTATAATTTTAGGTAATTTGAGGTGTTATTATGTTTAAGGAAATGGAAGAATATGCCAAAGAAAACAGAGTACCAATAATGCTACCTGATGGGATAGATTATTTATGTAATTATATTAAAGAAAACAAGATAAAAAATATTCTAGAAATTGGTAGTGCCATTGGTTATTCAGCCATTAGGATGGCAAGTGTTTCTAATGATATATATGTTACAACAATCGAGAAAGATGAAGTTAGATATAATGAAGCAGTTAAGAACATTCATAAGTTTGATTTAGATAAACGTATTAATATCATTTTAGATGATGCATTAAATACTAAAATAGATGATAAATATGATTTAATTTTTATTGATGCTTCAAAAGGCAATAATATTAATTTCTTTAAAAAATATAGTAATAATTTAGCTAAGCATGGTATAATAATCACCGATAATTTATTCTTTCATGGGTTAGTTAATGATGAAAGTTTGATTAAGACAAAAAATCAAAGAGGAATTGTTAGAAAAATAAAAGAATTTATCGCATTTTTAGATGATAATCAAGAATTTGTGACTGAATATATTTCGGTTGGTGATGGGATAGCAATATCTAGGCTGAAATAATATGATAGGGTGGTTTTGATGAAAGTACTTAAGGTATATAATAAAGATAGTAATTTACGTAGTTATGGACAAAATGTTTTTAAGGCAACGGAGAATCTTTTAGCTACTTTTCCATATGAATATGGCGAGAATTATCGTAAAAATTTAAAAGATTTAGAAATATTATATGTCGATCAATTTTTAGATGGTGAGCTTTCGGGATACTATCAAAATGAAGCTAATACAATTTATTTTACGGATAAAAATTCGGTAGGACATGAGATGCTACATATGGCATCAAATGATACGACTGAGCATTTAAATGCTTTTGAAAGTAAAAAGGGTATTGAAGGTGCCTTAATCGAAGGCATGACCGAATACTTTAATGTTAGAACATATGGCTTAATGGTACCTGAATCTTATACATTTGAAGTATTTTGCGCTACGATGTTAGATGATATTCCAGGTATTTTTAAACCATATTTTATTCCTAATGATAAAGAATTTATCGATTTGTTTCCTAATAAAAAAGATATTTATAGTTTGCTATATTCACTTGATGTATATCATGATATTTATACTGACTTTTTAGCTGAAGATAATGCGGGAAAGAATCCAACAATCAATTTACAAATGTTTCGTAAGGCAGTTAATGATACAGTATCAGCTTTAATCGATATTAAATTATCGATGGAAAGTGACCCCCACATGTTAAGGCATTTCGATTATAAACTTATGGAATATGTCGGCAGTGAAAGATTTAGTTATTTGTTTTTAGCCTTTTATCCTAAATTTTATGAATATACGGATAAATTGGTTGATAAAAAGATTAGAAAGAAGTTGAAATAATGAAACTAGTTGTGAGTGCTAATTCACGTGATCATTTAATGAGTTTACTTAAAAAGAATATTGATGGTGTAATAATATCTATTGATAAGTTAGCTGTCAATGATTCTTTTTATATGGATGTCAAAGAATTAGATGAAATTAATTTTAATGATAAAGAAGTTTTTATTAGTTTAAATAAGCTTATGCATAATGGTGATTTATCATTACTAAGAAGTGTTATGTCTAAACTAAAAGATAAAGATGTAAGAATTATTTTTTATGATATGGCTGTTTATATGATTGCTAAAGAATTAGATATGGTTAATAGATTAGTAATTAGTCAAGATCATTTAAATGCTTCAGTATTGTCAAATAAGTTTTATTTGAATAAAGGAATAAAAGCTAGCTATATTACATCTGATATAACTAGGGATGAACTTTTAGAGATAAAAAAAGATAGTGGCATGGAGATATTCTTTTTAGGATATGGGTATGCGCCAATCTTTTATTCCCGAAGATATTTGATTACTAATTATTTAAAATATATCGGTGAAAAAGAGGGCAAAGAATATAAAATAGTTAGTGATACTGATAAAGTATATCCAATCGATGAAGAAGCGTATGGAACGACTATTTATACAGAAAAGCCTATCAATTTAATCAATCATTTAGATGAACTAAAAGAGATCGATTATTTAGTATTAAAGAGTAACAAAATTAAGGACGCAGAATTTAATAAGATGGTAGATAAATTTATAAATCGAGAATATGTGGAAGATACTTATATTGGATTCTTTGATACAAAAACAATATATAGGGTAAAGTAGGTGCAATATGGAAAAAGTTGAATTACTAGCTCCTGCAGGAAATTTAGAAAGATTAAAAATAGCATTACTATATGGAGCAGATGCCGTATATTTTGGTGGAAGAAATTATAGTTTAAGAGCTAATGCTAAAAACTTAGATATTGCTGAAATCAAAGAGGCTTGTGAATATGCGCATAATTTAGATAAAAAAGTATATGTAACAGTCAATATTGTTTTTCATACCGAAGATACTTTAGGAGTTATAGATTATCTTCGCGATCTAGAGAAATGTGGTGTTGATGCGATAATTGTATCCGATCCATTAATTATCGATATAGTAAGAGATAATAAAATAAAAATTCCAATTCATATTTCAACACAGTATTCATCTGTCAATTATGAGACGGTTAATTTTTGGAAATCTTTAGGAGTAGAAAGAGTTGTCTTGGGAAGAGAATGTTCTCGTGATGAGATTAAGGAAATAATCGATAAAACCGGTGTGGAAATTGAAACATTTATTCACGGAGCAATGTGTTCTAGTTATTCTGGAAGATGTGTTTTATCAAATTATTTTACTAATAGAGATGCTAATCGTGGGGGATGTGCCCAAATATGTAGATGGAACTTCGATTTATTGAAAGATGATGAGAAGATCGATAACGAAATAAAGTTTACAATGTGTTCAAAAGATTTGTGTATGTTAGAATATATCCCTGATATGATCGATATTGGTATTAAGAGCTTAAAGGTCGAAGGTAGAATGCGTAGCATCTATTATATTGCTGTAGTTATCAACAATTATCGTAGAGCAATCGATGACTATTATAATGGCAAATTAACAGCTGATAGACTTAAGAAATATCGTCATGAATTAGATATGGTTGCCAATCGTGATAATACAGCCCAGTTTTATAATAAAATGCCAGGAGTAGATGAACAATACTTTTTAGGCAGAGATGAAGTAAGTAATCAAGACTTTTTAGGCCTTGTTATGGATTATGATGGAGAATATGTGACGGTAGTATCCAAGAACTATTTTGCAAAAGGTGATAAAGTTGAAATCATATCGCCTGATAGAGAGACGATATCCTTTGTTTTAGACGATATTTACGATGAAGAAGGTAACATTATAGATGCCAGCAGACACCCTGAAAATATCGTTAAATTCAAGCTAGACAAGGCAACAAAAAAGTGGGATATGTTGCGTAGCGTTAGGTAGTAAAAAAATAGTTCAAAAAAATAAAAAAAATTACTTGACAAATTACTAATAACCTAGTAAAATGTTGAAATGTTAAAAGAGGTGAAAAAATGAGCAACAAAGTATATCTAACCAATGAGGGTTTTTTAGAAATAGAGGAAGAATTAAATCATTTAAAGGAGGTCAAGAGACCAGAAGTTATTAAAGCATTAAAAGATGCTAGAGCTTTAGGTGATTTATCTGAGAATGCCGATTATGATGCGGCTAGAAATGAACAAGCACAAGTAGAGGGAAGAATTAAAGAACTTGAACAATTGCTTGAGAAGGCTGAATTAATCGAGACTAAGAAATCTGATAAGGTTGAACTTGGTACTACTGTTGAAATTAAATATGAAGATGATGATGATACTGAAGAATATCGTATCGTAGGCTCTAAAGAAGCTGATCCATCTAATAATAAAATTTCTAATGAAAGTCCACTTGCTAAAGCTGTTATGGGACATAAAGCTGGTGAAGTATGCACAGTAGAAAGCCCTAATGGCAACTATACAGTTGAAATCGTAGAAATTAAATAAGGAGTTAATATGAAACAAGAATTTGATTTAGTAGTAAAAGGAAAAGAATGGGGAACTTTACAAGACGAAGCGTTTGAAAAAGTAAATAAGAGTGCTAAAATCGATGGTTTTAGACCTGGCAAAGCACCTAGAAGTATGTATGAAAAGAAATATGGTAAACAAGATATTTTATTCGAAGCAGCTGATATGGCTGTTAAGAAAGAATATGAAAGATTACTTGTAAAAGAAAAATTAATGCCAGTTATCGAACCAAAGGTTGATTTAGTTAAATGTGATGATAAAGAATTACAAGTTAAATTTATCTTTGTTTTTGAACCAAAAGTAGAATTAGGCAAGTATACTAATTTAGGTGTAAAACATGATAAGATAACCGTAACTAAGGAAGAAATCGAAGATCGTATTCATCATTTGCTTGAAGATTATGCTGAAATTGTGGCTAAAGATGGCAAAGTAGAAAAAGGTGATACGGCGATTATCGATTTTAAAGGACTTAAGGATGGTGTAGCATTTGATGGTGGTACAGCTGAAAATTATTCTTTAGTTATCGGAAGTAATACTTTTATTCCTGGATTCGAAGATGCTGTAATCGGAATGAAGAAAGGTGAAGAAAAAGATATTCCTTTGACTTTCCCAAAAGATTATATGGCTCCTGAATTGAAAGGTCAAAAAGTTGTTTTCAAAGTAAAAGTTAATGAAATAAAGACTAGAGTAGTTCCTAAATTAGATAAGGAATTCTTCGACGATTTAGGTATGGAAGGGGTAACTACTAAAGAAGGCTTAGAAAAAGAAATTAAGGCTGAAATTGAACATCAAAAAGCCCATGATGAAGAACATGCTTATGAAGAAAAGTGTTTGGATAAAGCAGCCGAAAATATGAAAATTGATATTTGTTCAGAATTAGTAGATGATGAAGTAGAGCATATGTATAATGAATTTATGCAAAGAATGGCTATGCAAGGTGTTTCTGAAGAAATGTATTATCAATATACTAAGTCTAAAAAAGAAGATATTACTAGTCAAATGAAAGACGATGCTTTAAAGAGACTTAAATATCGTTACTTATTAAAGAATATTATCGATGTTGAAAAAATAAAAGTTACTGATAAAGATGCTAAGGCTAGAGTTAAAGAAATGGCTGATATGTATAAGGTAGATGAAGAAACTATTTTAAAAGAAGTCAACATGGATAACATAAAATTTGATTTAATGTATAGTAAAGCTTTAGATATCGTTATTGCTAACGAAGAGAAAAAGACTACTAAAAAAGAAACAAAATAGACTGTCAATTTTAATTGATAGTCTTTTTTTTATCGATATGATATGGTATACTTAAATATAGTTTAGGAGTGATATTATGGCAGGAAATTTAGCTAAAGCATTAGTCGAGGCATTTGGTAGTTTAACAAGTTTAAAATATGGCAAAGAACTTATTGTATTTATCATATCATTGATGCCAATATTGGAACTTCGTGGAGGACTAATTGCGGCTGCTTTACTTAATCTTAATATTGTTAGGGCATTTATTATTTGCTTTATTGGTAATATTCTTCCAATACCATTTATTCTATGGTTAATAACACCAATCTTTAATTATTTAAAGAAAACTAAGTTATTTAGAGGAATAGTTAATAAATTAGAGAATAAGGCAATGAGCAAAAAAGATAAGATAGAAAAACTTGAATACATTGGACTTATGCTATTCGTAGGGATTCCACTTCCAGGTACTGGGGCATGGACTGGTTGTTTAATTGCGGCGTTACTCAATATGGATAAAAAGAAAGCTATGCTGCATGCCATTTTGGGAGTTATTATGGCCGGTATTATTATGCTTATATTCTCTTATGGAATTCTTGACAATATAATTCATTAAGTCTATAATAATCCCTTGGTGATTATTATGCACTATGATGTCGATGAACAGATCAAATTAGCAGAGGTAATTTTTAAAGAAAAGAAGCCAGCATTATTTACGCGTTTGTATCCATTTACAACCGAAAATATTGCTGGTTATTTGTCATTGTTTGATTTATCTGGTAAAACACTTTTTACCGTTGGTTCGTCTTGTGATCAGGCTTTAAATGCCATATTATATGGGTGTAAAGATATAACTATTTTTGATATATGTCATTTTGTATATGAATACTACTATTTAAAAATGGCTGCTATTAAGACACTTAGTATTGAAGAGTTTATGAAATTCTTTTGCTATAAGAATAATCCATATCCATTTTTTAACAATAAAAGTGCTTTCGACATAGCGATGTATGCGAAAATATCGGAAGTATTAAAAGAACTAAATGAAGAAGTTCTATACTTTTGGAATCAGATATTCGATAAATATCAAGGTGTCGTTGTAAGAAGTGAACTATTTAGTACTGATGAATATCGAGCTAAAATGGTTAAGACAATGAATCCATATTTAAATAGTGATGATGATTATTATGCCTTAAAGAATAAAATTGATAAGGCTAATGTTAAGATAGTTAATGGTAATATTTTTGATGATGAAATAAATGGAACATACGACAATGTTTTCTTATCTAATTTATCTACTTATCACTCGTTAAAAGATATGCGAAAATTGTTTGATAAGATGCTTGAACATTTGAATAACCAAATGTTAGTCGCATATTTATATTCAACTGATAAGGATTCTGATTATATGGAAGGGGAACCAGAGATATATAATTTACCAGAAGTATTTAAAACATTTCCCAAGGAAGCAGAATTTATAAGTTTTATCAGTGCACGTAGTTTTTTGTTTCCCAATTATGTACTCAAAGATAGTGTTATTACATATAAGAAAGTAAAGAAAATGCATTAAATTTGTTGAAATAATGGCAGAAATATGCTATAATCTTAATTGTCTTTGAAAAAAAGCAATAATGGGCTGTTAGCTCAGTTGGTAGAGCAACTGACTCTTAATCAGTGGGTCTAGGGTTCGAATCCCTAACAGCCCACCATTTATTGTTTATTTCTTAAAAAGACTTGCTATCTCATAAAACTTATGTTATAATGGGTAAGCAGATGCAAAATGGGCTTGTAGCTCAGGTGGTTAGAGCGCACGCCTGATAAGCGTGAGGTCGATGGTTCAAGTCCATTCAGGCCCACCATTTTGTTTTTTTTGCTGGCGCGTTGGTGAAGTGGTTGAACACACATGCCTTTCACGCATGCATTCATGGGTTCAAATCCCGTACGCGTCACCAATTTGATATTTAAATCGAGTAGTACTCGATTTTTTTGTGGATAAAAAAGAATGTAAAATATGTTACTAAATATAGATTTTTAGTAATTTTTTTGTTATTATTTAACTAGAGGTAGATAAAATGAATGAAAAATATTTAGTTGTCAATTGTGGCAGTTCATCACTTAAATTTTCGTTATATGAAATGCCTTTAGAGAAATTAATTGCTAAAGGGTATATTGAAAAAATTGGTTTAGATGATAGTTTTTGGACTATTAGTTACAACGATGAAAAAATTACTGGAGCTAAAAGATTAGCTAATCATAGCGAAGCAGTTAAAGTAATGACGGAAGAATTAATTAATAATGGTATCGTTAAAAGAATGGAAGAGATCAAAGGCATTGGACATAGAGTATTACATGGTGGGGAAATATATAATGATTCGGTGATAATTGATGATAAAGTTCTAAATGATATTGTTAAAATGACTAATTTAGGCCCATTACATCATCCAGGAGAAATCGATGGAATTAAAGCAATGATGGAGTGCTTGCCAAAGGCAAAACAAGTAGCAGTATTCGATACCGCGTTCCATCAAACGATGCCTAAAGATAGTTATATTTATGCGGTACCTTATGAGTGGTATACGAAGTATAAAGTAAGAAAATATGGTTTTCATGGAACTAGTCATAAATATATTACTAATAAAATGCAAGAATTGTTTCATAAAGATGATGTTAATTTAATCATTTGTCATGTTGGATCTGGGGCTAGTATTACATGCATCAAGGAAGGTAAATCATTTGATACGTCGATGGGGCTTACACCATTAGATGGATTAGTTATGGGAACTCGTAGTGGTAGAATAGACCCATCAATTATTAAATTTATGGCTGATGAAGCTGGAATGACATTAGATGAAATAACAAATGAATTAAATAAAAATAGCGGCTTAAAAGGCATATGCGGTAAGAATGATTTTCGTGATATGATGAATCTAATCAAAGAGGGAAATGAACAAGCTAAGTTGGCATATGAGATATTTATGGATTCAATTATTAAGCATATTGCTGAATACTATTTTGAATTAGAAGGTAAAGTAGATGCCATTGTCTTTACGGCAGGGATCCTTGAGAATAATACATCGATAAGGGAAACATTAATTAATAAATTGTCTGGAGCAATGGGGATTTATGTCAATCAATTAGCAAATGATAATATTGGTTATGGTCATGACTTAAAAGAGGGAATAATTACGGCTGAAGAGTCTAAAATACCAGTATATGTAATTCCAACAGATGAAGAAGTTATGATTGTAAGAGATTGCTATAAATTAGTAAAAGAGGCTTAATTAGCCTCTTTTTTTTCGCTCTGATAGAAATGCTTCTTTATGTTCATTTGGATTATATATGTAAGGAAATTTATCATCTTTTCGTTCATTGTAATCATCGATTGTTTTTCTTAACCATTCATTTAATTCTTCGTTGGATAAACCATTTAATTCTTTTTTAGCGGTTGCGGCAGCGATAAAGATGTCCTTAATTGGTATTTCATTGTTGGTTAAATTAATAATATGGTGATAATATTCAACGGTAAAATTAGTAGTAATTCTTTTTAGTTCTTCGATACTTAATTCATCGGCTTTATCACATAACGAACGATTATATTTATCATATAAGATTTTAAATTCGTTTTGATCAAGATCTTTTAAAATCTTCATAATATTTAGATATAATTCTTTATATATTCTTTTTTCATCATAGTTATCTGTTTTTTCAAATTTACGCTTTTCTTTTTTTATATAATAAGATAACTTTTTTTCGAATTCATCTAAATTGTGAAAATCATATAACAGATCAATATCATTTAATTTCTCTAGGAGTCTTGCTTCTTTTAATCTATCAAAGGTCATTAAACTATGGAGATAAACATTAGCTTCCTGATTGCTATCTTTGGTGGCATCAGCTAAATAAATGCCATGAATGTTATATTTATCATCATCAATTTTAATGAGATTTCTAGCATGTCCGACATGACTAACGTTGATTACGTCATGTTCATCAGTGTTATCGTATGATTTGTCGACATCGACATGAATATATTTATTGGGAATACCAATACGGTTTAATAATTCAGATAATAGTCTAGCAAAGCCAACACAGACGATATAATCGTTATCATCTTTTAAAATATATTTTAGTTGTCTGCTTCTGCTGGCATTAGATTTATCTTCTTTATATGGCCTATAATGTTTGACAACATCATAAGCCGCAAGATATTTTTCTAATGGTGAGAGGTTAGCATTTCTAATTTTGCTAATAAGACTTTCTAATTTTATTTCTTCAAAATTATATTCGCCAGTATCATATAGGTAATTATTATTATTAATAGCTAATGTAATATTATCAGGTATATTTTCTAAAATGTTACTTTGTCTAAAAATTTCACGATTGTTAATTTTGATAGTTAGATAATATAGCCTATGTGATGTTCCTAATCTTTCAATTATTTTTTTAATATTTTTACAATAATTAATTTCATCGTTATCGGTGATGGCTTCACTTTTGATAGTAATATTCATACCATCTTTTAGGTAACCTAAATTGTCTATTTCTTTAGTTGTAAGATCTGCTCTTACCGTAATGTCATCTTTATCTCTTAAATCAAAAAGAGTGTAGTTGTCGATAATTTTAGCATCCGGATTAAGGTAATTTTGTATATTCATAATTTCTCCTTGTAGATATTTTTTTATTCAAGAATAATTATATCATAAAAAATAAATTTATTGGTTGTATTACCCCAAAATATGTAATATAATAGAAAATGCAACCGAAAGTATACAAAAAACAACTATAAGTTGGTGGTTCGCAACCACTATATATAATACAATTGCGTCAAGAGGTGAGAGGAATGAATTTTTGTGACAAGTTACAAAAAATAAGAAAGGAAAACAATGTTACGCAAGAGCAACTTGCGGACAAACTAAATGTATCGAGACAGGCTGTATCAAAATGGGAAAGTGGAACAGCTTATCCTGATACTGAAAAACTAATTCAGATTAGTAAAATATTTAATGTAAGTTTAGATGAACTTATCAATGACAAAACGGATAATACTAAAACACAGACAAATAAGAAATTTAATTTAAGAGAAACATTTAACATCGTTTTTGAATTTATTAGTAAATCAGTTAATATGTTTTGGTCAATGACATTCAAAGAAAAAATCAAATTAATTTTTGAGATGGGACTGTTGTTACTAGCAATAATGGCGGTAGCAGCAATATCTAAAGGGGCGATCGTTGGAATCGTACGTAGAATATTTGCTTTTATGCCATATAACGTACTTAATGTTATCGTATCTTTATTTGATACATTAATCCATGTTTTATGGATAATCTTAACTTTTATTATTTTCATTAGAGTATTTAAAACAAGATATTTGGATTACTATATCGTCATTACTGATGATAGCGTTAAGGAAAGGGTAGTTGAAGAACCAATAAGAGAACTAAAAGAAAGAAAAGAATATAAAGTAGTTATAAGAGATCCAGAACATAGTAGTTTTAATCTTTTAAAGAAAATTGGAAATTTGTTTATCTTCTTTTTAAAGATCTTAGGTTTATGTTTGGCAATTCCGATGGTAATTACTTTTATCGTTTTAACAATTTTATTTGTAATTAGTTTGGGATATTTCTTCTACGGCTTACTATTCAATGGTATATCGGTAGCATTACTTGGTATGATGACTTTTGTTTTATTAATCATTTGGTTTACATATAATTTATTATTCAATCAAAAGAATGCTTATCAAAGAATGTTTTTAGTATTTGTAATCAGTATTTTACTTATCGGTATTGGCTTTGGGGTATCTTTTACTAGTCTACGTGATTTTGAAATTGTTAATGAAGTCGCTGAAATGAATGAAGAACAAACGGTGACTATTTCGATGACGGAGAATTTAATTATACCGCAAATTATTAGTGTCAGTGATGATAAGTTTGTCAAAGATGATGATTATAAAGACATAAAAATTGAAGCTAGAACAACCAAAGGACTTAATTTGGATGCCTATGCTTATCATAGTTATAATCATGATATCGCTTATAAGATAGTGGATATATATACTGATTATGAGAATATTAAATCGTTTAATGACGTATTAGAGAACTTAAAAGATAAAAAGATTAGTGCTTATGCATTCCAAAATGATGGCAATAATTATGTAATTGATAAGGTGTATATTTCAAACGAGAACTTGACAAAAATTAAAGAAAATTATCAAAAAGAGTTTAAATAATGGTATATATTTTTAGAAGTGATATAATTATTACGGAAGGTATGATAGAATGCTAAAATTAAAAAATGTTTCAAAATTTTATTACAATAAGGGAGTTATTGCATCGGGGTTTAGTAAAGTAAATATCGAGTTTAAAATCGGTGAATTTGTTGCGATTGTCGGAGAATCTGGTTCTGGTAAAAGTACACTTTTAAATGTCATTAGTGGGCTCGATAGTTATGAAGAAGGAGAAATGTATATTAATGGTGAGGAAACAAGCCATTACCGTGAAAGTGATTTCGAGGAATATAGGAAGAAATATGTTTCTAACATCTTTCAAAATTTTAATTTAGTCAACAGTTATACAGTATATCAAAATATCGAATTAGTAATGCTATTAAATGGTTATAAGAGAAAAGAAATTAAGAATAAAGTATTAGAACTAATCGATAGAGTTGGGCTTAAAAAGTATCGTAAAACAAAGGTATCAAAGCTATCTGGAGGGCAGAAACAAAGAGTTGCAATTGCTAGAGCCTTAGCTAAAGATACTCCGATTATTGTGTGTGATGAACCAACTGGTAATTTGGATAGCCGTTCAGCTAAAGAGGTTATTAAATTATTAAAGGAAATTTCTAAGGATAAATTAGTCATCGTAGTTACACATAATTTTTCTGAAATTGAAGATTTGGCAACTCGAATTGTCAAGATGCATGATGGAAAAATAGTTTCTGATAAAGAAGTTATTCCAACAGAAAAAATTAAAAAGGAATATGAAAATAATAATAAACATATTGGATTATTCAATATGTTTAGATTGGGAATTAGAAATACTTTTAATATTATTCCTAAATTTGTTTTAATATTTGCAGTTTTCTTCTTTATTACAATAAGTTTACTTAGTGTATATGGTTCAATTCAAAAGGATGAATATGAGGAAGGAAAACTAGGCCTTAATTACTTCTTTACCGATACATCTGATACGAGAATTATTATCAAGAAAAAAGATCAAACAGTAATTAGTAAAGAAGATATTGAAAAGATAAATAAAATTGCTAATATTGACCATGTGGTAGAATATGATATTATGCTAGATTCAAGTGTTTGGTTTGAATCAAATGATGGTAATTATTTTAGCATTAATGGGACTTTAAATAATATTAAAGATTTTGATGGTAAATTAGATTATGGACGTATGCCAGAAAAGGATGACGAAGTTGTTTATGTTACCCGTAAAGGTGATTATTATTTTGATGAGAAAGTAGAAACGGCCATTAAGAAAACATATTACTATAATGGTGATAAAAGTAATTATAGTGTAAAAGTAGTTGGAGTAAAATACGCTGAAAGTGGTTTTAATCTTAACAATAATACTATTTATGGTAGCGATTATTTACTAAAAAAATATATGAAAGATATTAATCGTGATCATAGTAAGGTAACTGTTAAAAGCAATAATAAAAACTATGAAAGTTATAATTCTTTGGGATATGATTTCGATATTAGAGTAAGTAATAGAGTTCCTGAGGGTAGTGTTTATGTCAGTGAACAGATAAGTTATGCATGCAAAGATTATTATTGTAATAATCGTAAGATAACAATTGATGTTAAGAATTTATATTATAGTGATAGTAAAGAATTAACAATTAAAAATGTTTACAACGAACGTAATTCGGAAAGCTTATTATGGATTAATAAAAACAGCGTCGACTATGGTTCAATGTTTATTAATCCAAATGATTATAATAGGTTATTCGATAAGGGTAGTTATCAGGCTTCAGTTTTTAGTAAACACGTAAGAGATGTCGATGATGTTAGTCAAGAGTTAGATAAACTAGGATATGAAACGTTACAGGTAAGAAAGACACTAGATAATATGGCGAATGAAGCTTTAAAAGTATTAAAAATTTTAAAGTTAGTGGTACTTATTATTCTAGTTATAACCTTATTCTTTATTTCATATTTTGTTATTAAATTGATTTTAAAATCACGTAATGTATATTTTTCTACGTTACGTATTTTAGGGGCTCAAGCGAGACATGTTAAAAGAATTTTGGATATTGAACTATTTGTTGATGCTAGTTTAGCATATATCTTTTATATGGTACTTACATTACTAGTTAAATATAAAGTTATCTATGTTAAAGCAATTAACAATATACTAGAATATTTGAGCTTTAAAGATTATGTTTTAATGTATATTATTTTAATTGTCATGTCATATTTGATATCGACAAGATATGCTTCCAAGATATTTAAAAAGAGCGCTATGAAGACTTATAGGGAGGAAGTATAATATGATAAAAATTGAGAAACTTAATAAGTATTATAATCGCCATAAAAAGAATCAAATTCATGTTATTAATGAAACTAGTTTAGAACTTCCTGATAAGGGATTAGTGGCTTTACTTGGTCCTTCTGGTTGTGGCAAAACAACTTTATTAAATGCTATTGGGGGATTAGATAAAGTAAATAGTGGTAAAATTTATCTTGGCGATAAAAAGATTACAACATTCAATACATACAAAAAAGATAAATTAAGAAATTTACAAGTTGGTTATATTTTCCAAGACTATAAGTTAATTGATAATAAAAGTGTCTATGATAATGTAGCGATGGTGCTTCGAATGATTGGCATCAAGGATAAGAAAGAAATAAAGAAGAGAGTCGAATACATTTTAGAAAGACTTGGTATTTATCGCTATCGTCATCGTCCTTGTGGAATGCTATCGGGGGGCGAAAGACAACGTGTGGGAATTGCTAGAGCATTGGTTAAAAATCCAGAAATTATTCTAGCTGATGAACCAACTGGTAATTTGGATAGTAAAAACACGATTGAAATAATGAATATTATCAAATCGATTTCTAAAGATAAATTGGTTATTTTGGTAACCCATGAAGTTGAATTAGCTAAATTTTATGCGACAAGAATTATTGAACTATTGGATGGTAAAGTTGTAAAAGATTATGTCAACAAAAACAATGATAATCTCGATTACAGAATCGATAATAAGTTTTATTTAAAGGATTTTAAATATCATAAAGAAAATAAGGATAATAATATTAATATCGATATGTATAGCGATAAAGCAGAAAAATTAAATTTGATTATCGTCTTTAAAAATGGCAATATTTATATTAAAAATAAAGATGATGATAAGTTAGAAGTAATTGATAATGCTTCAAATATCGAGTTAATAAATGATAATTACAAAGAATTAGATAAGAGTGTCTATGAGAAATATTCATTTGATTTTGATAAAATTATCAATAGTAATATTAAACTTAGATATTCTTCAATATTCAATATTTTTACTATTTTTAGTAATGGCTTTAAGAAAGTGTTTGATTATTCATTCGTTAAAAAACTATTACTTGGCGGATTCTTTTTAGCAAGTTTATTTGTGACATATTCTGTAAGTAATTTATTGGGAATTGCGACGATTGATGATAAGGATTTTATCAAAACAAATAAAAATTATTTGTTATTACAGAGTAAAAAAATAAGTCCAAACGATTATTTAAAATATGAAAAAATGGAAGATATCAATTATATTTTACCGGGTGACAGTACGGTAAATATGTATCTTGATACTCGTACATATTATCAAACAGAACAAGTACAAATAGCAATTAGTGGATCTTTATCAAGCGTTAAAATGCTTAAAAATAGCGATTTAATCTATGGTAGAATGCCTGAAAATGATAAAGAGATTGTCATCGATAAAATGATTTATAAAAACACTCAAAATATTAAGATGGTCGGTTTATACGATATCGAGAAAATGCTCGATACGAAAGTATATTTGGGTAATCATCTACTCGAATATAAGATCGTTGGTGTTGTCGATATGGAAAGTCCATCAATTTATGCAAATCAGAGTGAATTTATTAAGATTATCGATAATAGCGGTAACGAAGAGAATAGTCAATTTGGATATATAACAAGCAAAGATGATAGCGGTGGTGTCTACGATTATGAACTCTATAAAAATAAAATTAATATCGTCAAAGGACATGCACCAAATAGTGATTATGAAGTAATTGTCAAAGAAGATTTGCAATATACATTTAAGTTGGATAAATATATCGATGATTTAAAAATTAATGGTAATAAACTTAAGGTAGTTGGTTATTATAATTCAGCAGATGACATCAATAGTTATTTTGTCAATACTAATACGAATAAATATGAGTTAATTGAAAAAAGTAAAAATATGATTATTTATGCTGATGACAAAGACAAAGTAATCAAAGAATTTAAAGAGTTAGATAAGCGAGTTATTGACGTTTATACGGCGGATAAAGAAGCATATGAAGAGGAACATAAAGAGAGTATGACATCTAGTTTGATCGTTGCTGGAATTATGTTAGGAATATCATTAATTGAAATAATTTTAATGACTCGTTCTTCATTCTTATCAAGAATTAAAGAAGTAGGTATTTACCGTGCTATTGGTGTTAAAAAGAGCGATATCTATAAAATGTTTATGGGTGAAGCTTTTGCGATTACAACGCTTACTTCAGTACCGGGAGTACTGTTTATGGGATATTGTTTGAGTGTTGTTTCGGATATTAATTATATAAGTAAAAATTATATTATTAATTGGTGGGTAGTATTATTATGCATCATCATTTTGTATGTATTTAATATTATTATATCTTTAATTCCAGTATTTAATACGATGAGAAAGACACCAGCTGGAATACTTGCTAGACATGATTTAGATTAAAAAACTAGAGAAATCTAGTTTTTTTGATTATAAAATGATATAATTATTTGCGAGGACTGATATTATGGATAAAATAAGAAATTTTTGTATTATCGCTCATATTGATCATGGTAAAAGCACTTTGGCTGATCGTATTTTGGAGTATACTGGTGCGATCGATAAAAGAGAAATGAAAGATCAAATATTAGATAATATGGAATTGGAAAGAGAAAGAGGTATTACAATTAAATTGAATGCCGTAAGACTTCGATATAAAGATTATATTCTCAATTTGATTGATACCCCAGGACATGTCGATTTTACTTATGAAGTATCTCGAAGTATGGCTGCTTGTGAAGGGGCAATTTTGATTGTCGATGCCGCTCAAGGAATCGAAGCTCAAACCTTATCTAATATCTATTTAGCGATGGAAAATAATCTAGAAATAATACCAGTTATTAATAAAATTGATTTACCAAGTGCCGACGTTCCTAAAAGAATTCAAGAACTAAATAAAATGTTTGGTTTTAAAGAAGAAGAAATCCTTTTGACATCAGCCAAAACGGGAGAAGGAATTCCTGAATTAGTCGATGCGATAATCGAGAGAATTCCTAGCCCTAAAAAGCAATATGATGATGAAAAATTGAGATGTTTAATCTTCGATAGTTATTTTGATTCTTATTTGGGAGTAGTCTCTTTAGTTAGAGTAGTTAGTGGTAAAGTAAAAGTATCCGATAATATTAAGATGTTTACAACAGGTGATAGTTATCAAGTAACAGAACTTGGTTATCATACTCCTAAAAAGGAAAATGTCAAAGAATTATCGGCTGGTGAAGTAGGCTTTTTATGTGCTAGTATCAAGTCTATCGATAGTGTTCGTGTCGGCGATACAATTACATTAAATAATGATGCTTGCGAAGAAGGGTTACCGGGCTATAAGGTCCTTAAACCAATGGTTTTCTGTGGTATTTATCCAATCGACAGTAAAAGATATCCAAACTTGAGAGAAGCCTTGGAAAAACTTAAATTAAATGATGCTTCATTATCGTTTGAACCTGAGACTTCACAGACATTAGGATTCGGTTTTAGAACAGGCTTTTTAGGCTTATTACATCTAGATATTATCATGGAAAGAATCGAACGTGAATTCAATGTCGATATCATTGCCACCGCTCCATCGGTTATCTATGAAATTACACTTACTGATGGCAGTACAATCTATGTTGATAATCCAGCTGAATTTCCACCTAAAGTGAGAATAAATTCAATCAAAGAACCATATATAAGTACGAATATTTATGTTCCAAATGAGTATATTGGATCGATTATGGAACTATGCCAAGAAAAAAGAGGAACATATATCAGTACCGATTACATCGATACGACAAGAGTAAATATTCATTATGAAATTCCACTGTCAGAAATAGTCTATGATTTCTTTGATAAACTTAAAAGTTATACCAAAGGATATGCTTCTTTTGACTATGAAATAATTGGTTATAAAGAAAGTGATTTAGTTAAGATGGATATTATGTTAAATGGTGAAATTGTCGATGCTTTATCAGTTATTGTCCATAAAGATTTTGCCTATAAACGTGGCCGAGTAATTGTTGATAATTTAAAAGAAATAATACCAAGACAATTATTTGAAGTGCCTGTTCAAGCGGTAATTGGCAGCAAAGTAATTGCCAGAAGTGATATTAAAGCAATGCGAAAAGATGTCTTAGCTAAATGCTATGGCGGTGATATTACTAGAAAGAGAAAACTTTTAGAGAAACAAAAAGAAGGTAAGAAAAAAATGAAAACAATTGGTAAAGTTGATATACCTAAAGAAGCCTTCTTATCGGTGCTTAAAGCTGAAGGAATTGAAAAAGATAATTAAAAATAAAAATATATATATATAAATATATATTTTTTTATTGCAAAAATTTCATTTTTTTAATATAATTATATATAGAATAAACAATGTGAAAATAGTACTATGAACGGAGACTAAAATGGAGAAGAAGAGAATTGCAATTTTAACAATTGTCATTTTCCTTGTGGGCATAATTATCACAGCTGGTAGTTATGCGTTTTGGTCGTGGAGTAGTACACAAAATAAGAATATTGTTTTTAATACTTCAAACAATTTAAAAAATTATGTTGTCTATAATGAAGGAGAAAGCCAGTTTGCTGGAGAACTTAATGTAAGCAATAGTTATCTAACTGGTGGAATCCATTCAACTATTTCAATCTACAAAACAACTGATATAAGTCTACTTGCAACGATTCATATGGATGTTAAAACAATCGGCAACGAGATGAAAAAAAGTAAAGCTTTGAAATGGCTAGTTACCGAAGGAACAGCATCCAATGTTGGTAGTGCCTTAGCTCAAGGAAACTTTATTGGAACCAATGCCGGCGATACCTTAACCCTAGTGCCAGATATTCCAGTAACAACAACTGAAACTTTCTACACGATATGGATATGGATCGACAGCAGTGAAAATCCAAGTAGTAACTTATCAGGCGAAGCATTCGATAGCAATGTTTGGACGGAAATCAATCAAGTATACGGAGCAGAAGACAGATATGAAATTACAAGAATTGGTGCTAACTATCAAACAATTAGTGCAACCGTTGTCGACAACAAATATAAAGTTACACAATATGCTGTAACTACGACTAGCAGTACACCAAGTACTTGGACAACAATAACACCTGCAACTGATCAAGCAAAAGTATATAACTTAAATACAAGTGTCGGAGCTACTGGCACTTACTATGTATGGTTTAAAGATGAAAATGGTAGAATAGTAACACCAAAGAGCGTTCAAGTAACAACCGTTGATACTAGTGCACCAATATGTACCTTTGGAACATTTAATCCAAGTCAGATTCAAAACAATGAAACTAGTCAAATCAGTTTAACATGTACTGATAGTGAATCAGGAATCAGCGTTCATAATTTAACAACATCAGATATAACTGTATCAAATGATAAAGTAACAGTAACCAACATAACAAAAGCAACTACGAATAATGGATATAGTTATACCATAACTGTAACTGGAACACCAAATGATGGTACAGCTAAATTAACTTTATCAGCCAATTTAGTTAAGAATGGTATGGGCTTAGGTAATGCCTCAGTAGAGTCAGGTAATATTACCGTAGCTAATACATATACCGTAACATATCAAACAGGTAATAATAACTGTCCATTAGATAGTACAATATATGCCGTTAAAACAGCAACCTATGGTACGGCATACAATATTGCTAATCCAAGTTGTAGTGGATATACATTCACTGGATGGACAGCTAACAGCGGCTTAGATACAACTAATGCAAGATATGGAACAGGTAGTGCTAATACGGCATGGACAAATGCCAGTACCCCAGTAAAGGGAACAACTGTTACATACTTCAATAACTTAGCTTTAACAAGTACTAAAGCAGTTACTTTAACAGCTAATTGGAGTGCCAACGAATTAACATTTAATAATCAAACATTAAATACCGGAACATATGGTACTGCTTATACTTCAAATGCCTTTACTGGAGCAAGTGGTGGAACTGGCAATTACAAATATGAAATTGTTAGTGGAGCGCCAAGTTCTGGAGCGACAATTAATGGTACAAACGGAACAAGCAGAACAATATCATTTACTAACTACGCTAATGCTGGAACATATAGTGTTGTTGTAAAAGTAACCGATCTTACAAGTAGCAAGACAAAGAATGCAACAATGACAATTGTTATGAATAAAAAGACATTGTCATTAGGAACATATAGTGCTACATATAACGGAACTACTTCATATGCTAGGACACTTTCAACTGGCGTAGGAAGTGAAACACTAGCATTAACGTATACGTCATATGTAAAGAATGCGGCCAATTATACATATTCAGCAACAGCTGGCAGTGGCAAATATACGGTAGCGGCAGCAAATGGAACTGGCTTATCAAGCAACTATACAATAAACAGTGGCGATACATTTACCATCAGTAAAAAGAGCTTAACAATTAGTGCTTATAATACATCTTGGGTAAGTGGAAATAGTACTTATGCTAGAAGTAATTATGAAACGGGAGTAAATAGTGAAAAAATCACATTAACATATAACCCTTATGCCAATACTGCAGGAACATATACATATGCAACAAGCGCAGCAAGTGGTAAATTTACTTTAACATTATCGGATAGTACAAACTATAGTATTGGTAGTGCAGGAGATTTTACGTTAGGAAAAGTCGCTGCAACTTGTCCATCAACGGTAACATCATATAGTGGACAATATGATGGAAGCGCTCATACGATAAGCGTAAGTAACGATGCGGTAGGTGGAACAGTACAATATAGTACAGATATGACCAATTGGAGTAATACTCCAACCACTTATACAAATAATACCAGTGGATATAAATACATTAACATACGTGTAAATCCAGATGGAAATCATACGGAAGCAACATGCCCTGCAGGTTCAGTAACTATTGGACCAAAATCATTAGAATTAAGTGCATATAGTGTTACTTACACTGGCGGAACTAGTTTTTCTAGAACCTATGAAACAGGAATAGGTAGTGAGACAATCATTGTTACGTATACTACTTATTCCAAAGATGCAACTTATTATGGATATTCTGCAGGTTCAACTACTACCAGTGGCAAATATATAGTAAGTACGACCAATGGTACTGGAACTGCTACAAATTATAATATTATTTATGGTGAAAACCTTACCATCAATCCAAAAGCATTAACAAGTACCCAAATACCAGCATTTTCAACACCATGGGTAAGTGGAGTTAATAGTTATTACACAAGCATTAATACAGGTATTAATAATGAAACCTTGGGATTGACATATTTTCCATATACTAATCAGGTAGGAACATATACATATGCAACAAGTGCGGCAAGTGGTAAATTTACGATAACATATTCAAATAATAACTATACAATAAGCAGTGCTGGAAATCTTACACTAATCGATAACATTGCTCCAACTACAATCATTGGTGGCGGAACTGCTTTAAAAGCAACTAGTCAATCCTTGACTTTAAAATGTAGTGATAGTGTAGGGGTTACGGCTTACTATTTCGGTACGACCGATCCTACACAAGCAAGCGATGTATCTACGACAACGGCAGCAAATATTACAGCTCTTACCAGTAGTAGTGGCTGGACGCAAAACATTTCTTCTGAAGGTACATACTATCTTGCATGTAAAGATGCGGCTGGCAATTTTTCAAAATCAAGCATCAAGATCATAAAATATCAAGTACAAGCTGTACTAGAAAAGATAACTGGCAATAGTAAAACAACTTATACAAGCACATATTATGAAACAAGTGGAAGTGCCAATACATATTATGTAAAATATGGTACGACTTTAACGCTTTCAGAATTATATACAACACCAACTGGAGAAGATGAATTTAAGGGATATTCAACTAGTGCACCATCTTCATCTAATTGTACTTTAACTAATACCAATCCACCTTCACCTTCAGAGAATACAACTGTATATTATATGTGGTTTACAAGACTTAGATATACTGTAACAGTAACTAAGAATACGAATGGTAAGACGGTAGCATCAACAGCTATTCAAGAAAATAATAGTGTAACTGTAAACGCGGGAGCTAGTTCAAATGGAACTTTAACAGTTAAATATGGCGATACGGTAACAGCAACCGCAACACCAAATACCGGTTATTCATTTACTGGTTGGAGTGGTGGCTATATATCAGGAACTGATAATCCTAAAACAGGCGGAACAGTAACTGAAAATAAGATAGTAACAGCTGCTTTTACTGGTAATGAATATACGGCAACCTTTAAATATCAAAGTAATGCAACGTCTGGCAGTCAAACAATATCCACATTAACCGAATCATGTACGGTATCTAATGCTTCAGGCAATTGTACGATTACGATACCTAATGCGGTAATAAGCAGCGTTGGTACATACAATAATGAGTATGCAGGACTTGCTTCAAACTATGGAACAATGAATACTAGTGTTAGTAAGACGGCAACAACAATAACTTTATCAGCTAATCAAACATATTATCCAACATATAGTTCACCAATAACATTCTATTACCCTAATACCGAATCAACATGTACAAGCAGTAGTAATTATTATCGAAATCAGTGGTTCTCTGGTGCTTCATCTATGGCAAACTCAGTCATTTCCGATTCAGCCACCGGAACATCTAATTTTGATATAGCATCAAGTATTCTTGCTACGAGTGTAACAGATTATGGATTCTATGGTCTTAGTAATAGTGGTGGTGGAGTTAGTAACGGAGAATTATATACATATGCAAGTAGCGCTCATTCAAATTTATATGTTGCATTGTCAAGCACAGTAACTGGAACATTCTATTACAATAGTAGTACAGCTGGCGATGGTACATATACAGTTGCTACAGCTACAGCGGATGCTGTAAAAAAACTTTATTGTAATAATGATAATACAAGTGCTGCCGTAATGGATTCTAATTATACTGTGCCTACGGCTGTAGCAAATAGTGTTGGTCCATATGGCCAAAGTAAAATTTCTAGATGGAGACTTGCTACTAATTCTATGACTACAAGTGTGGCAAGTACTAGTTATTCAAAATTCTTTTCAATATATGTTGAACCGGTAACAAATTATTATTATAATTCTGGTAACTATACATCAAGAACTTTATATAGACATTCATATTTTCCTAGTGAAAACGGTACTACAAGTGAAACGACAATCAATACGGTAATAGGTATTTATGATGGTAGTATTTCAAATTATCCAACCGCTGAAGGACCTGGAAATAGTACGTGGTATGGTTTAGCTACAACAGCAACAACGACAAGACAGTATGCTTCTGTTGATGCAGCGGCTCATTCAAATGTCACAACCCTATATACAATTTATAAGTTTAATGTAAATTATAATAAGGGTAGTAATGTATCAAGTATTGGGGCTAATAATGGTGAATGTTTTGTAACAACTTCTGATACTAGTTGTAATGTAACATTACCAAGCATTACATCAAATGCTGGATATTCATCTGTTGGATGGAATACGACGAATGGAGCAACGACTGGTACAGCGGCTGGAAGTAGTTATACTATTTCAACTAATAATACAGATCTATATGCTAATGCAATAGCTAGTCAATTAACTTTTGCTGATAAGACGATTACAAAATCTTTTTCAACAAGTAATCAAACAGAGACAAATGGTGTAAATGCAGCAAGTAATGGATCAGGAACATATACATATGCCATAACGGGAGGAAATAGTAATAATTACTTTAGTTTAAGTGGTAGAAATTTAACAATTGCTGGCAATACACCGGTTAATACAACTGGTTATGCGATAACAATTACAGCTACTGATGAGGAAACTGGTGCAACAAAAGCAGCAACATATACGATAAAGATAAATAAAGTGGCAGCAACTTGTCCTAGTACAATAACAGCATATAGTGGAGAGTATGATGGAAGTGCTCACACAATAAGCGTATCAAATAATGCTGCAGGCGGAACAGTAAAATATAGTACTGATGGTAGTACTTGGGTAAATTCACCTACAACATATACAAACTTTACGAATGGTGCAAAGACTATTCAGATAAAAGTTGTAGCTGATACTAACCATACAGATGTAACATGTAATTCAAGTACGGTAACAATAAGTAAAAAGGCTTTAACAAGCACTCAAATAACCGCTTACTCAACAGAGTGGGTAGATGGTAATACAAATTATACAAGAAGTGTAAGCACTGGTGTAGGAAGTGAAACTGTAAGTTTGACCTATACACCATATGCTAATACAGTTGGGGAGTATGCTTATGCAACAACTGGAGCGAGTGGTAAATTTACGTTAAGTCAAAGTAATACAAACTATAGTATTAGTAGTGCTGGTAATCTAACACTTACGCCAGCCGCATGTAATGCTCCAACAAATGTTGAAATTAGTAGTGCTGGTATAGTTACATGGACGGCTAGTTCAAATGCGACAGCTTACCAAATTGGTATGACTTCTAGTCCGTCTACAACGGCCACAAGTGGAGTTAATTATCTTGATGAAATAACTGCTTCAGCAGGAAGTAGAACAGTATATGTAAGAAGTGTTTGTGGTGGTAATTATGCTGCAAATAGTTCAAATGCCACAGCAACGACAACGGTTAATACTGTTACCATTGCTGCTAGTAGCAATGGTACAACAACAATTAATAATAAAAATTCAGCTGGAGCATATTCAGCGGCCGCTAAGAGTACAAATGTTATAACAGGTGGTACAGCTTATATTTATGCTATAGCAAATGCCGGCTATCATTTTGGCTCTTGGTCAATTGCGAGTGGTACCGGAACATTAACTAATACAAGTAATGATGTTACAACGGTAACTGATATAACTAGTGATGTTACTTTGAATTCATCATTCATTGCTAATAGTGTTACTTTAACCCTAAATAAAGATGGTGAAGAATGTACGACATGCAATGGTTATACGGTAAATATAAGTACAAGTAGTACTAATAATACAGCTTCTTGGAGTGGAACGACTACTGCAAGTAGTGCTCTTACAATAAGTGGAGCAATGTCTTCAAGCACAACTTATTATGTATGGGTTGGTAAAGACGAAGAACATAAGAGCACCATGGCTTATAGCGGCGTATCATTTACTGGTGGTTCAGGAGTAGAACAAGAAATTGATTTTTATACGGTAATGATAGATAGAAACAATACTAGTTATGGCACAACTAGTAAGAGTAGTTTTGTAGTTCTATCTGGTCAAACAATGACTGCTAGTGGAACTACTTTAACGGTAGCTGGTATCAGTGTTACTGCAACAGCAGCGGATACTGCTAAAGGATTTGTTAATTGGACTAGGGGCAGTGTAAATGGTACAGTAGTTAGTTCTACGGCGTTATCAATAACTTCGGCTGAAACAATATATGCTAATTTTGCAGCTTTATCATTAAGTACTACGGTAGGTGCGGTAAGTGCTGGAATTAATACCTCTAATGTAGATGTTACTTCATATGCATATTTAATTCAGACAACCGATACTTGTCCAAGTAGTGGATATACACCAAGTGATAGTTCAGCATATGTATTTGATATAGCAGCCAATGGCACATATTATGTTTGTGCTAAGACAGTAGGCCCTGATTCTAATATAATGAAAGCTTCAATCTTAGCTTGTACAACAGGATATACTTTAACTGATGGTGTATGTGTTAGTAATGCTCGTACGCTTACAGCTGATGCAACAGGAGGTGTCATACCAGCAACTACTGGATGGACTGTAGCAACAGGAGGAGCAACAGCTACGAAGAGTGTACTTTATAATACAAATTATGGCGAATTGCCAATACCGACAAAAGAAGGGCATACTTTTATTGGTTGGTATACAGCTGAAACTGGTGGAACAGAAGTAACAAGTAGTACTACAGTAACTTCGAATATTGATCATACCATCTATGCTCATTGGACTCAGCCTCCATTCTATCAAATGATGCATAGTACAGCTGTAATGGATAATGTAGCAAGTACTTATGTTAGTGCATCGACGGGTGTTAACTTTAACGCTAAGTCATCAAATACTAATGGTAAAGGAATATATATATATGCTGCTACTCAGAATGATAACTTCCCAGTTCATTATTATCGTGGTGAAGTATCTAATAACTATGTTTTATTTGCTGGTTATTGTTGGAAAATAATGCGTACAACCGAAACTGGTGGAACTAGACTAATATATTGGGGAGTAGCATCTAATGATCAGTGTTCTACTACTTCTGGATCAGTTGGTAATTTCCAATTTAATAGTGGTACGGCATCGTATCTTGCTGGCTATATGTATCAAACCACTGATGATGGACCTATGAATGATTCAAGTATTAAAACAGGAATAGATACATGGTATTCTGACAATATGACAGGATTCACAAATTATTTAGATGATGCGGTATATTGTAATGATAGAGAGCATGTTGGTACTTGGAGCTCGCCAAATAATGGTGAATTCCAAGGTTGGGAAAGAACGCATAGAACGCATGTACCAAGTTTAGGTTGTGCACAGCAAGCAGACGCCTTTACGGTTAATGATACAACAAATGGTAATGGCTTACTTACTTATCCAATAGGTTTACCGACAGTCGATGAAGTTGTTTTAGCTGGTCTTAAAGAAGATACTTCAAACAGTACATGTTATATTGCTGGTACAGTATTTTATACAATGACACCACTTAAGGTTGCAAGTAATAGTCCATATATATACTATGTTAGTGCTTCTGGTGTATTAAATTATAATGGTTATAATACAGCATATCGTACGACAAAGCCAGTTATTACCTTAAAGCCAGAGATTGGATATATTGATGGTACCGGTACTGCTACTGATCCATTCGTAGTTACAAGAGGATCTGGTCCAGCACCAACCTATACGGTTAACGTAAATGCTAATGGTGGAACAATTCCTGCTACAACTGGTTGGACAGTTGATGATGGTAGTGCATCAGCATATAAGACAGCAACTTATGGCACTACTTATGGAACGTTACCTACGCCAACAAAAACTGGTTATGTATTTAATGGTTGGACTAACACATTAAATTATGGTGATTTGACTATAACGGCAAACAGTTCTAATAATTATGCATATTATAGAATTTATGAAAATATTAAGCCAGGAGTAACATATAATGTTACAATGTCATCTGCTACATTGACTACTGGATCACAAACAGCGTTTACAACAGTAATATATGATTTTACTACTTCTTCAGTTGTAATAAATCCTGGAAATGTTAATTTTGGTAGCAATATATCTTATGATATAACTGTACCTGATACAGCCGATAGGACACATGATTTGGCACTATTGGTATATGCTGGAGTGTCTGGTTCAACAGCGGGAAATGTAGCAACATTTACCAATATTAAAGTTAAGACAACTTCTGATAGTATTGATACAGCTTATACTGCTAGTAGTATAGTAAGTAACAATGGTAATCATGATTTGGTAGCACAGTGGACACCAAAGACGATACAAGTTACATTCAATTGTGGTGGTGGCACACAGGTAAGTGGAGCTACAAATCCGGTAACTTATACATATGGTGCAACAAAACCAAGCTTCCCTGGAGATAACATATGTACCCGTACAGGATACAATGGTGATCGTTGGAGTAGACCAGATGGCGGAACACACAGTTGGACTTCAAATGTTACTGATAACTGGGTAAATAATGTTTATGATAACATATATGGAAATACTGATCATAATATAACTTTGACAGCTACATGGACTGGAAAATCATATACGGTTAATTACTACTTGGGTAATGGTACAAGTACGGCAGGCACTTCTAAACTAGGTAGTTCAACATGTACATTTGGTACAAATTGTACTCTTACAACATTTGCTGATTTAGGTGGTATCTTCCCATATAGTAGTGCTGCCAATACAGCAAATGGCCAAACTAATTATTATTGGGTATTCTATGGATGGAGTACATCTCAAACAGGTACGACGAGAGCTCATACAAATGGAGCAACCAATGTTAATCCAGCTACTTATAGTTCTACGTATAATCTATATGCTATTGGAAGTAGAAGTATTCACTTCAATAGTGGTAATGCACCGAAGGCTAGACTTGCATCTATTGCACAATACTGGAATCCATATTCAACATCGACTTCTTATGTAACAGGAGTAACAGCGCCAACACAAACAGCAATTAGTGGTTGGACGTTCTTAGGATATATAGCTGGTTCAAATGCAGCCTCAAATGGTAATGTTACATTTGCGGCATCGACGGTTGGTACTTCGGTTAAACCATCGCCAATTGCTTCAAATACATACCGTTCTAAATATTCAAGAACACTTACTGTTAATTACAATAAGAATGGTGGTAGTGGTACAATGACGGCATCAACTTTGACACAGTACTATAACTCTGGATATGGTAATGCGGCAGGTGACACTAATACCGGTTCAACACTTGGTGCTCATTCAATTACTTTAAAGAGTAATACATTTACTTATACTGGTCATAGTTTTTCAAAATGGGCTGAGGGATCTGCTAGTGGAACTAAGTACGCTGCTGGTGCTTCTTATACGGCATTAGGTGCATCAATAACTGGTGCAACGGTGACAAAGACAATGTATGCTACTTGGCTTCAATCGTGTGATTCTTCTCAGTGGTATACGGCATATAATACTTGTACTTCGAACTGTCAAGGTACTGGTAGTAACGGTCAAGAAAGATATTGTTCACAGCGTGTAAGTGGTGGAACAACATATTATATTTGTCAAAACTGTCCATAATAGCAATAATGATAAAAGTTAGTATGAAAATACTAACTTTTTCATTGTAATATTTTGATTGTTGGGATATAATAGGGGCTATGTTTTGGGTGATACTATGGAAGAATTAAGTGAACTATATAAAATGGTCTTATTATATAAGATATATGATGGAAAAGATATTTCATATGATATAGATGAGGTATGGGAAAACATTCAGGGACAATATTATCGTTATAATAATGTTTATACTGATGATAGGGATATTTTATTTTCATGGATGAAAGAGAAGGCAAGATATCCTTTATTAGATAATTTAATGATCCAGGTATTTGCAAGATTTATTAGTGAAGAGACAAGTGGACCTAATGGTGAAATGGTGAAAAACGAAGATTATGATCCGTTCTTTATTTCAAATATTTATGAAATGAAAAGAATATTTGATAATTATAAAGAAGAAATAGACATAGTCAAGGAAAAAGTAAATCTTAGTAAACTTGATCGAAGAAAAGTAACCGAAATGGTTTGTGATATTCTTAGTGAAATAGATCCAACTTTAGAATGGTTAGGTATATATAAGGATGTAATCGATAAAAAACTTATAATATATTTTGATTTACTTAACAAAGAAGAAAAACTTTTATTTGGTGAAATGATGGGGATTGATTTTTCAGAAGATGATAATAATTCGTGTATGTTTATAAACAGTCAGAAAAAAGCTCATATTTTTCTAACTTATACTGGAACTATTAATGATGTTACCAATACGGTTCATGAGATTGTTCATTATATATGTAGATATAAGAATGATTTTGAAGTTGAAGTTCCTATCTTAAAAGAATTTAGTTCAATATTCTTTGAATTATATAGTTTGGAATATTTAAAGCGAATGGGATATAGTGAATTAGAACTTAGAACTATTAATAGTGAAAGAATAAATAGTATTAGAACATTTTATGATGATGTAATGATTCTTTATGATTATTTAATAATGTTAATGGAAAATGGTAAAATTGATGAAGAGATAGATAACGATCATGAAAAAGCTGATAAATGTATTGATACGTTGATTACGAATCCATTTTTACTTAATGAACATTATCCATATTTGATGGGATATTATTTAGCTACGAATGGTATTAAAAGAAGTAAAAATGATAAATTTATTGTACCAATGACTAAGTATCTGACTGATAATTTAGCTAATGTTGATGCTTATGATATCTTTTATTTAATGGGACGAGGAAATAATAATTTAGTAAAATATGATAAAGAATTATTTCAAGATGGTGTTAAGAAGAAGAAAAAAGTTAAATGATAACTATTAAAATAAACGATTTTATTGTATAATTTTAGAGGGAAGTGATTAGGATGAATTTACCTAAGATGAGTGATGCTAAAAAAAGAACTAAGGCTAGTGTTAAGGTATTATATGATGATTATAATAGTTTAGATATTAGTAATCTTGGTAAGGATAAGAAATATTTGATTCTTACTTATGGATGTCAGATGAATGAACATGATAGTGAATATATATCAGGTATTATGGAAGATATTGGATATACGAAAACTACTGATATGGAAGATGCTAATGTAATAATTGTCAATACTTGTGCAATTAGAGAAAATGCTCATAATAAAGCAGAGGGAATGCTTGGTAGAATTAAACATCTAAAGGAAGAAAAAGAAGATATTATCGTTATTTTCTGTGGATGTATGGCACAAGAAGAAGGACTTGTAAGTAAGATAAAAGATTATAAATGGATAGATATTATATGTGGTACGCATAATTATCATAAGATACCAGAATATTTAGCTGAATATATGAATAATGGCAAGGTATGTGAAGTTTATAGTATCGAGGGTAATGTTATTGAAAATATACCAGTTAATAGAGATAGTAAGTATACAGCATGGGTAAATATTCAATATGGTTGTGATAAATTCTGTACCTATTGTATTGTACCTTATACTAGAGGTAAGCAAAGAAGTAGAAAACATGAAGATATCATATATGAAGTAAGAGAACTATATAATAATGGATATAGTGAAGTAACATTACTTGGCCAAAATGTCAATGCTTATGGAAAAGACTTTGATGATGATTATGATTTTGCCGATTTACTTGGTGAAGTAGCTAGTACAGGAATACCTCGAATTAGATTTGTAACGAGTCATCCATGGGATTTTACGGATAAGATGATTGAAGTTATTAGTAAGTGTGATAATATTATGCCTTATATTCATTTACCAATTCAATCAGGATCTGATAGAGTTTTAAAACTTATGGGTAGAAAATATACGGTTGGTGAATACTTAGAGATCGTTAGAAAACTACGTGAAAGTATTCCTGGAGTAAGTATTACAACTGATATTATCGTTGGCTTTCCAGGGGAGACCGAAGAAGATTTTGAAAAGACATTAGATGTTGTCAATAAAGTTAAATATGATTTGGCATATACCTTTATTTTTAGTCCAAGAGAGGGGACACCAGCTGCTAAAATGAAAGATGAAACGAGCATGGAAGAAAAAAAAGAAAGACTTGCAAGATTAAATGAGCTTATCAATAAATATGCGCTTGAGGCTAATAAAAAGATGGATGGCAAGGTATGTGATGTTTTAATACTAGGAGAAAGTGATAAGGATAATAAATATATGGGCTATACTCCTAATATGAAACTTGTCAATGTCAAATGTGATAAGGAACTAGTTGGAAAAATTGTTCCAGTTAAGATAACTGGGGTTAAGACTTGGAGTTTAGATGGAGAAGTAGTTAATGGATAGCAAATTAGAAATCTTATTTCATACGATCGAGAATTCTAAAGAATATCAAGCATATTTAAAAATGACGGATATTCTAAATAAGGATAAGGAAATTAAAAAAATAATCGAGGAAATTAAAGAATTAGAAAAGAAAGCTACATATTTAGAAAATATTGGCGATGAAGAATACAAGAAGATCGATGAAGCCATAAAAGAAAAGACATTGGAATTAGAACAAAGACCTGTTTATCAAGAGTATTTGAATAAAATGAATGAATTTAATGATGAATTGGCTGTTTCTAGTAAAATGATTGATGATTATATTGAGGAAAAGGTTTAATATAACCTTTTTTTTCGTTTCTAAAAATGTTATAATTGTATTGTGAGTAGGATTAGGTGTTAAAGATGATTAAAACAATTAAAAAATATCTTAAAAAGTATCAGCATATAATTGCATATTTAATTTTTGGAGGACTTACAACATTAGTTAATTTATTAGTTTATTATGGATGTGCACATATTGTTGGTATGGGTGTCGTACCAAGTACTTTTGTAGCTTGGTTTGTAGCGGTATTATTTGCTTATGTAACAAATAGAAAATGGGTTTTTCATAGTAATGCAAAAACAAAGAAAGCGATTATGAAAGAATTGTTATCGTTTTTTGAATGTCGAATTGCAACCGGTATTATCGATATGCTTATGATGTTCATATTCGTAGATATTTGTCATTTTAATGATTTAATTGTTAAAATTGGTGGTAATGTTATTGTCATTATTTTGAATTATATTTTTAGTAAATTGATTGTCTTCAATCAAAAAGAGAGTAAATATGATTGGGGAAAAATCTTTGGAATATTTATTGCATTATTTGTTTTAACTTTTTTAGTATTATTGAATAGTCCAATTAATATTTGGCAGAGCAAAAGTATTTTTATCGATCAAGGAGTATTTGAAACAATCGGAATGATGATGCGTAAAGGATATATGCCATATCGAGATACTTTTGATCATAAGGGACCACTTATTTATATCTATAATTATTTGGGACATATTATCAAATATTATAAAGGAATATGGTATATTGAATTTGCTAGTCTATTATTTACTTTTATCTTTGTCTATAAGATTGCAAGACTTAAATGTAATCGCTTGATATCAGTATTGATAACGATGGCATCATCAATTACATTATTTAAATTTTTTGAACAAGGTAATTTAGTGGAAGAATATGCTTTACCATTTATTACGATAGCAACATATATCTTTTTGGATTACTATTTAAATAAAAAGATTAATAAATTTAGATTAATTGTCTGCGGTTTTAGTTTAGGGGGAGCCTTATTACTACGACCTAATATGATCGGTTTATGGCTTGTTTTTTGTAGTGCTATTTTAATCGATTGTTTAAAAGAGAAGAAATATAAAGAATTAAAAGAATTTATTATTTATTTTATGCTTGGTTTATTAATCATTGTATTACCGATTATTATATGGCTAGGGATAAACAACAGTTTAAGTGATTTTTGGCAGCAGTATGTTATCTTTAATTTTAAATATTCGAGAGTATCAGAGCATGGAGTCGGCTTAAAGGCTAAACTAACTGCTTTGGTATATTTTACAATATATATTACTACCATTATATCGATTATTGTAGAGGTGGTTTTATATTTTATCGATAAGAAAAAAATTGATTTGGTCTATTTAATATATATAATCGTAGTGGTTCTTTTAAATAGTATTTCAGGAAATTGTTATGGTCACTATGGTATGGTTTTAATGCCAATAATTGTCTATCCACTTATGAATAGTTTAGTCCATTCAAACAAGATGGTACGTTATGCGGCAATAACAGTATTTGTCTATTTATTGGTAGTATTTTTTGCTCCAAATGTATTTAAAGTTGTTAGTAAGATACCAAATATGTATAAGCATCGTAATGAGGATGGACAATCGATGTATGTCAATCGAGTAGTTAAGGTAATCGAAGATAATACCTCAACGGATGATAAGATTTCAGTTTATGGTAACATCAATGTTTTATATGTGGTTAGTAAAAGAGCACATGCGACCAAGTATTCTTATCTATATCCAATTACGAAATTTGATCCTAAAATAGAAAATGAATATTTTAAAGAATTGGCAGAAGAAAAACCAAAAGTAATCGTTGTCATCTTTTGGCAAAATGATGAAAAAATTCAGAAGTTTTTGAAAGACAATAAATATGAGAAAGTGTATGAGGATGGTTACTTTGCTTATGCCTATATATTGGGAGAATAATGATGAAAATTATTACTGATAAATTAATGGCGTTACAGGATAGGGAATATCAAGTGTTTTCTAGTAAATTAATTCCCAATATCGATAGTGGTAGGATTATTGGAGTTAGAATTCCTGATATTAGAAAATTGGCTAAAGAGATAAAAAATGATAATTATATCGATAGTTTTTTGGAAGAATTACCACATAACTATCAGGAAGAAAATTTATTACATGGATTAATTCTGAGTAATAGATATAATGATATTGATGTATTGCTAGAAAAATTGGATGTTTTTTTGAAATATGCAGATAATTGGGTAGTAACTGATATTATTAGTCCTAAATTATTTAAAAAATACCCTGATAAGGTATATGGATATATTTTAAAATGGATAAATAGTAAATATGAATATAAGATAAGATTTGGGGTAGTTAGTTTATTGCAGTTTTATTTAGATGATAATTATGATAAAAAGATATTAATGGATGTTAAAAAGATTAAGAGTGATTCATATTATGTTAAGATGGCAATTGCTTGGTTTTATTCGTTTGCTTTGATTAAACAATATGATGATACGATTAAATTATTTGAAAGACACGAGTTAGATTCTTGGATTCATAATAAGAGTATTCAAAAAGCAACTGAAAGTTATCGGATTAGTGATGAACGTAAGAATTATTTAAGAAGTTTAAAGATAAGGTGATAAAATGCCTAGTTTTATTAGTCATATTGTTATGGCTCGGGATGTTTATGATAAATTAAATGATAAACATATAAATCTTAGTGATATGTTGACATATTCTCTAGGAGGAGATTTATCAAAATATGCTAAATGTCGTTATGATAGTCATCGTAAAGATATGGAAAAATTTATTTTTGAGATGGCTAATTATATTAAGGATAATGATTTGGTGGAAGATGAACATTTAAGGGGCGTATTATATGGTCATATATGTCATTATGTAATGGATAGTATAGTTCATCCGTTAGTGTATAGTACTAGTAAGAAGTTAAGAACAAAGAAAAAGAATCATACTTTACTTGAAGCATATTATGATGAATACCTAGTTAATAAAAGATATCATATTACTAGAAGTAAGTATTTAAGAAGTGGCATATTAACTAGTAAGCGAAATAGCGAAGTCAATATGATGATAAATCAAGTATACTTAAATATATATGATACGGATAAGGTAAATAATTATTACCGTATAAACTTATTTTTATATCGTAGACTTAGGGATATGTTTATTATTTTTGGTGATAGATTAATCAATTATATGATGGGACTACCATCATTCATTAAAAAGAATAAAGGAATTAGTCTTATCAGTAATGACGATGATAATTTAGATATATTATATGAAATGAGTATTGTCAAAGCTTATGAATATATTAAAAAAATCAATAAATATTTGACAAATGTTTGATATTATGATAATATATACACCCTGAAAGAGGGGTTATATTATGATTAATAGAACAATTAAGAATAGTAATGGAACCGTTGATAGAGTTGTTGCTAATTCTTATGATAGTTATGATGTAATGATTGGTGAAAATTATAAACTTGTTAAATATTCCAAAAGTAGAAAAACATTTAATGATACATTTTTAGGAACAGATATAGGACTACATAGTAATGGATTTGTGAATGTAGCAATTATCTCATCATTACTAGCAATTGGAACAATTATTGCAATGTATTTATTCTGTAGAATATAATGGAGTTATTTGACAATAACTTCTTTTTTTGTTATAATTTTTTAGTCTTTATACTTTATTAATCAGAAAGGAGAATAATGAGTAAAATAAATATTTTTAGTCTAGGTGGACTAAATGAAAATGGTAAGAATATGTATGTTATCGAAGTCGATAATGATATATTCGTTTTTGAAGCGGGATTACAATATGCGGATGAGCATACATTAGGAATCGATTATTTTATTCCTAATATCGATTATTTAAAAGAAAATAAGGAAAGAATAAAGGGTATCTTTTTAACACACGGTCATGATGAAAATGTCGGAGCACTTAGTGATATTTGCGATGTGCTCGATAATATTCCAATATATGGTTCAAGATTTACTTTAAATATCGTTAAACATGAATTTTTAACTTATAAGAAAGATACATCAAGACTAATTGAAATTAAAGAGAATCGAAATATTGAATTTGGAAATGTAAAAATAACTCCGATTAGTTTATCGCACTCAATTCCTGATAATATGGGCTATGCGGTATATACACCTGATGGAGTAATCTTTTATGCTTCTGATTTCGTTTTTGATCCGACAATGAGAGGACCTTATAAAACGGAATTAGGACGTCTTGCTTATGTTGGAAGACAAGGGGTACTTTGTTTGATGATGGAAAGTCTTTATGCAATGAATAAGGGATATACTTCACCAAATCATCGTATTCAAGGTCTTATTAATAAAACTTTATCCAAGAATAAGGGAAGAATAATCTTTAATATCTTAAATTCCCATCTATATAGAATACAAGAATTGTTTAATGAGGTAGCAAAGACCGATCGTAAGATTGTCGTTATGGGAAAAAGATTACAAAGTATTGTTAAATATTCAATCGAAAATAATTATTTACATATCGATAAGAAGTTTATTGGTGACTTATCAAATATCGAAGATGATAATGTGGTAATTCTTAATTCAAATGAAAGAGAAAGACCATATATTAATATGATTAAGATATTAGATGGTTATGATAAATTTATCAAAGTAAAAAAAGATGATACGATCTTTTTAGCAACACCAATATATGAAGGTAGAGAAAAAACTTTCTATGGACTTTTAGATAAAATTGCAATGGTTGGGGCAAATGCGGTGACATTACCACCAAAGGAATACTTATCATATCATGCTTCAAGTGAAGACTTGATGATGATGATCGATTTGATGAATCCAAAATATTATTTTCCAATTAAGGGAGAATATTCAGAACAAGTAGCTAGTGGTGATTTAGCTTATGAATCTGGTATTCCAAGAGAAAATATTATTTTGAAAGAAAATGGTGATGTGGCTAGTTTTGTCGATGGCAAGTTAGTCGATAGTTTTAAACATGTTCATACGGGTGTAATATCTATCGATGGTGAATCATCTGACGATATCGGAGAACTTGTTCTAAGAGACCGTGAAATGTTATCAGAAAATGGCATTATCATTATTAGTGCTACTTTAGATAAGAAGACAAAACAATTATTAGCGGGTCCTGAGATTATGACTAGAGGCTTTGTCTATGTTCGTGATAGTGGCGAATTATTGAATACCCTTAAGAAGATGTGTTCAGAGATTATTATCAGCAATAGTAGAAACAATTACATCGATTATAATAAGGTAAAACTATTAATTCGTGATAATTTATCGAAATATTTACTTGAAGAAGCAGGAAATAAACCAATGATTATTAGTGTTATTCAGGAGATAGAATAAAAAAGACATTTGTTAATGTCTTTTTTTAACGATATTCTGCTTTGATCATTTTGGCATGGATGACAGCTCTTTTCGTACCATCATCGGAACAAGTTGAAAGAGTTAAGATTTTATCATCAGGTGTGATATTTTCACCAAAATCATGAACACTACGATTTTTTAAAGTATCTAAGAATTCTTGATGTTCTTCAGTAGTATCAAAATATGTTTTTAAATAATATACTTCAGGTTTAATTTGATAAATTGAGAATACTTTCCAAACAGTATTGGAAGTAGGGGTAGATAATTTGATATAAAGATTATCTTCATTTTCATACCAAGATGATCTTTGACACCAAGTCAAGGAACCAAACATTGTTTTATTGATTAAGTTATGACCATAGATGATGGTGTTATTGCCAAAGTGAGTAAAATCATCACGATAATCACCATATATCCAACCACCAAAATTGCTGTTTTTATTAAAATCATGTTTTAAATAATATTCATTATCATTACTTTGGGTAACGGAATAATTAACATTGGTATTATTAACTTTTAACCAAGCAACGGTATCACTATTTTTCTTTAATAAATCAGAAAAATCGACTGAAAGAAAACTAATATTACCATATTTATCGTTGCCACTAGGAGTATATTCTTCATCACTAATAACTTCTCTTTTTTCTTGTTCTAAAATTTTGGTAGCCTCTAAAATATCAGCAGTTAAATAATTTATTTTTAGTTTTTGAACATACCAACGAGATGAAAAGAAAATACAGATAAAGTAAACGGATAATGTTAAACCAAGCATAGCGATTGGAATAACTGGTTTGCCTTTATATTTAAGTATTTCACCTTTTTTAGGATCGATAAGACAAATCAAACCGGTTATCAAATAGCGAGGTACAAGAGTAAAAATATTATATAGTCCTAAAAAGAACCAACGACAAATATTTATCATACATATACCTCCTAGTATTTAAATTATATCATAAAAAGAAAAAAAATAATATAATACTTTGAAAAAAAAAGAAATAATGTTATAATATGGTGTAGTTATCCAGAAAGAAGGTGATACCAAGTGGATATGAATGATATAAAAGTTGGCGATAAGCTGCAAATTCAATGTTATAAACATGATGGTAGTTTGCATCGTAAATGGGATGAAGCAATTGTTTTAGATATCTTTCCTGATTATGTAGTCTTCGGTAATAATAGAACGACTGTTATCGATGCCGATGGAAAAATATGGAAGACTAGAGAACCAGCAGTAATGTTTTTCTTTAAAGATAGATGGTTCAATATTATTGGTCAATTAAAGGATTATGGGATATATTTTTATTGTAATATAGCTACTCCGGCATTAATTGATAATAAGGTAATTAAATATATCGATTATGATTTAGATTTAAGAGTATTTCCAAATGGTAGTTTTAAGATATTAGACCGTATGGAATATAAATATCATAAGAAACAAATGCATTATTCAAATAGATTAGATTTTATACTTAAATATGAACTTGGTAATTTGATTGAAATGGTAAGAGTAAGAGAGATGCCATTTGACAAGGAAACAATTAATAAATACTATGAAAAATATGTAAGTATTGTGGGAAAATAGATTTTGTCTATTTTTTTCTATTTTATACTTGTCATAAATATTAAAAGTTTGATATAATGATTCTAGCAAGTAAGAAAGGATGAAATTATGGATGAATATAAACTAACAATGAGAAGTGAGGAAGATACCGTATATTTGGCTCAGAATATGGAATCAGAGAAGTTTCCAAATATGGTTATTTGCTTGTATGGAGAATTAGGTAGTGGAAAGACTGTTTTTGCCAAAGCTTTTGGACATGCGATGGGCATCGAAGGCGTTACATCTTCTACCTTTAATATAATAAAAGAATATAATGGAGAATTACCATTATATCATATGGATGTATATCGACTTGAAGATGACAATATCGATAATTTAGGAATTGAAGAATACTTTAATAAAGGAGGCGTAACCATCATTGAATGGGCTGATCTTATTAAGGATTATTTACCAGAAGAAAGACTTGATATTAAGTTTAAAATTATCGATGAAAATACAAGAGTACTCGTACTTAAACCATACGGTGAAGAGTATGTCAGAGTATGTGAGGACATTTTATGATAAGTTTATTTATAGATACATCTTTTGTAAATGTATCTATTTCTATTATTAAAGATAATAAGATATTAAGTTTAATTCAAAAAGAAATTCCTAATATGCATTCCGTTTACACGACAAAATTCATTAAAGATGCTTTGAATGAAGCAAAAATAGATGCAAATGATATCGATAATATTTTCGTAGTTAATGGTCCTGGTTCTTTTACCGGGGTTAGAATTGGCGTAACGATAGCTAAAACATATGGTTATTTAATCAATAAAGATATTACGCCAGTATCTAGTTTAAAAAGTTTAGCAATAAGTAGTGGACATAATGGTGTTATTTTAAGTATGGTACCAGCTAATAAAAGTAATTATTATGTCGGCATATACGATTCAAAATTAGATGATATAGTTCCCGAACAGTTTATGAGTAAAGATAAAATAGTGGAATTAATTAATAAATATGATCCATATATCGTATCTAATGATATGAATGTTATTGGAGTACATAAAGTAAACAAACAAGAATTAGATATTTTAAAAATTGTTAATTATTATAATGATAAAGAAAAAGTTAATTATTATAAATTAGTTCCTAATTATTTAAAATTGCCACAAGCATTAGAGGCTAAAAATGATTAAGGAGATAGATATTACTTCTAGTAATCCATTTCAACGTCGAATCGAATATTTTATTGATGAAAAGAGCATCGGTTATTTAGAATATTCACTTATCTATGATCGAATGGAAATTGATAATATAATGGTAATCGAAGAACATCGTGGAAATGGTATTGGAACAAAATTATTAGCTCATTTGATTAGTTTAGCAATCGAATATCGAGTAGATAATATTACTTTAGAAGTAAGAGTTAGCAATGAAATAGCTAGAAACCTATATAAAAAATTTGGTTTTCATGAAGTGGCTATTAGAAAATACTATTACGGAGATGAAGATGGCATTTTAATGGAAAAAAATGTGATGTAAAGGTAGGTGAAGAGAGATGTATATTTTAGCAATTGAATCATCTTGTGATGAAATGAGTATGAGTATTATCAAGGACGGGGTAGAAGAAATATGTACTGTGACTAATACGCAAATAGATATTCACAAAGAGTTTGGGGGAGTAGTTCCCGAAATTGCCAGTCGTAGTCATATTGAAAATGTCACGATTGTTTTAGAAGAACTATTATCGAGAAGTAATTTTACAATCGATATGATCGATGCAATTGGTGTTACTTATGGTCCAGGATTAATTGGTTCATTGATGATCGGATTACAATGTGCTAAAACAATCTCATTAGTCACTGGTAAGCCATTAATTCCAGTTCATCATATTGCTGGACATATCTATGCCAACAATTTAGAGGAAAGATTAGAATTCCCATTAATTGCTTTAGTTGTTTCAGGTGGACATACCGATTTAGTATATATGAAAGAAGATTATTCTTTTAAAAGAATCGGTTCGACATTAGATGATGCTGTAGGTGAAGCATATGATAAAGTAGCTAAAGTATGTGGATTAGAATATCCTGGTGGACCAAAAGTTGATAAATTAGCAAAAGAAGGAAATGATACTTATAATTTGCCATATCCACTAGATGATGATAGTTATAACTTTAGTTTCAGTGGTATTAAATCAGCGGTTGTCAATACTGTTCATAATGAAGAACAAAGAGGCAATAAAATTAGAGTAAATGATATGTGCTGTTCATTTCAAAATAGAGTAGTTAGTGTCATAACCAAAAAGACTATGCGTGCCTTGAAAGAATATAACTGTAAGAATTTAATCTTAGCAGGAG
>JAEEGL015820712.1_pt1 | contig 48672 bp, 35 predicted proteins | sample 9134231 | NCBI WGS metagenome assembly JAEEGL01 (sample SAMN16246548, study PRJNA631951) | gut metagenome | biome: gut microbiome; feature: rumen; material: fiber-attached | host: Bos | place: Iran: Karaj | collected 2018-10 | reverse complement strand
TGGGTAAATGCGGGGGGCTGGGAAAGCAGGGGCGGCGCATCTGCGGGGGCATTCCGGCGGGCAAGCCCGCCGGCACACGCCGGGTAAATGCGGGGGGCTGGGAAAGCAGGGGCGGCGCATCTGCGGGGGCCATTCCGGCGGGCAAGCCCGCCGGCACACGCTGGGTAAATGCGGGGGGCTGGGAAAGCAGGGGCGGCGCATCTGCGGGGGGCATTCCGGCGGGCAAGCCCGCCGGCACACGGCGGGTAAATGCGGGGGCTGGGAGAGCCAGAAGCCCCATGGGATACGGGGGCGGCGCATCTGCGGCGATCGCGAGTATCCGCCTGGCGTCAGGAAAAGTGCCGTTGTGGGTTGCGCATTTTCATTTGCGGATTACGTTATGTCAGTTTTGTGCCGGGGCTTTTTTCAGGAGATTTCCCATGTCCAAGATCGGTTCCCGTGAATATGCGCTGAGTGTTCAGCATCTTCTCGCCATGTTCGGCTCCACGGTGCTGGTGCCGCTCATCACTGGCCTTTCCCCCGCCGTCGCCCTGTTTACGGCGGGGCTGGGCACATTGGTCTTCCATCTCTGCACCAAGGGCATCGTCCCCGTTTTCCTGGGATCCTCCTTTGCGTTCATCGCGGGGCTGTGCACCATCGTCGGCGGCGATCCCGCGAACATCCCGTCGGCGCAGTGCGGCATCATCGGCGCGGGGGCGGTGTACCTCGTCCTCGCCGTCATCGCCTACTGCGCGGGCGCCGACCGCATCAAGGCCGCCTTTCCAGTCATCGTCACGGGGCCCGTCATCGTCATCATCGGCCTGAGCCTGGCGGGCGTCGGCATCAAGGACTCCTTCGGATTCAACTCAGGGGTGCAGGGGTTCGGCAAGGAGGCCTGCATCAACGCCCTTGTCGCGATCATCACCTTCCTGGTGGTGGTCTTCGGGATGAACCGCCGCCGCGGCTTCTACCAGCTCCTGCCCGTGCTCACCGGCATTCTCGTCGGCTATCTCTGCTGCGTCGTGCTGTGGAAATGCGGGCAGTTCCACCTGGACTTCACCCCCGTCAAGCAGGCCCCGTGGGTCAACATCCCATTCCGCAACGGCTTCTGCACCCTGCCGCGCTGGGATCTCGGCGCGATCCTCCTGCTCGCGCCCATCTCGCTGGTCACCTTCATGGAGCACTTGGGCGACATCACCACCAACGGCGCGGTGGTCGGGCAGGACTTCTTCCAGAATCCTGGCGTGCACCGCACGCTGCTGGGCGACGGCCTTGCGACCGTCGTCGCAGGCTGCCTGGGCGGCCCCGCCAACACCACCTACTCGGAGAACACCGGGGTGCTGGCGACCACCAAGAACTACAACCCCGCCGTCCTTCGCCTGGCGGCCGTCTTCGCCATCGTCCTCGGCCTCTGCGGGAAATTCGGCGCCCTCTTGCAGACCATTCCCGCCCCCGTCAAAGGCGGCGTCGAACTGGTGCTTTTCGGCATGATCGCCGCCATCGGCATTCGGACCGTCGTCGACGCGGGCCTCGACATGACCAGTTCGCGCAACCTCTCCATCATGGCGGCCGTCCTCTGCGTCGGCCTTGGGCTGGGCAGCCTGCCCCAGGGGGGCATCCCGCTCGCCTTCGGCAAATACACCTTCATCCTCTCGCCGCTCTTCATCTCCATGCTGGTCGGCGTCATCCTGAACCTCATCCTCCCCAAGAACCAGCCCCAGCCCGTCTCTGCCAAGCAATCCTAACTTTTTTCGGGAGCCATTTCCATGTCGGACGCCAATCCCCGCCTCCATTTGATGGACCATCCGCTGATCCTCCACAAGATCTCCATGCTCCGCAAGCAGGAGACCAACCCGAGGGACTTCCGCGCCCTCCTCACCGAGATCACCGTGCTCATCGGCTACGAGGCCACCCGCGACCTCGAATTGATGGACGCTCCCATCACCACCCCGATGATGCCCGCCACAGGGCATTTTCTCGCCAAGAACGTCTGCCTGGTCCCCATTCTACGGGCGGGGCTCGGCATGGTCGACGCGATGCTCACGCTTCTCCCCGCCTCCCGCGTCGGGCACATCGGCCTCTACCGCGACCCCAAGACGACGCTTCCCGTCGAGTACTACTGCAAGTTCCCGCCCGACGTCGCCGAGCGCGTCGCCATCGTGCTCGACCCGATGCTCGCCACTGGCGGCAGCGCCTGCACCGCGCTTTCGTTCCTCAAGCAGCGCGGCGTCAAGCGCATCAAGCTCGTCAACGTCATCGGTGCCCCTTTCGGCGTGGAGGCCGTCTCCAACGCGCATCCCGATGTCGACATCTATCTGGGCGCCCTTGACGAAAAACTCAACGACCGCTTCTATATCCTGCCTGGGCTAGGCGATGCGGGCGACCGCCTTTTCGGGACGCTGTAGCGCGGGGCGGGGGGGCATTGGGCTTTCGGCGGGCGATGGGGGAGGATTGTGCCATATTGGCGCCGATGGCGGAGGCCTGGTAACATTTCCGTGAAGTGTGGAGAGAAGGCTTTGGACGGCGGCGTTCCTGAACGCCGTCGGCTGGCGGCATCGCCGAAATCAGGAGAGAGCGGAACATGGATGAACAGGATCGGGAAGCGGCGATCGAGGAACTGAGGACGGCGCTGGGGGAGCTCGAATCGGAGAACGGGCTGGAGCGCCTGGTGGAAGGCCACGGGCTGCAGAGTCGGCAGTTCGTCTTCAGGTGGAGCGAGCCTGGGCTGGGAATCGAGTTTCGGCTGCCGTATGCGCGGGTGCTGTCGGAGGAGGACGACCAGCGGCTCGACGCGGCCAGGATCGGCGCGGCCTGCCGAATGGCGGTCCTGCTTCTGGCGATGATGGGCGAGGGGGGGCTTCTCGCCGAGGGGGAGGAGGGCCTTTCCGTCCATGCCGATGAAGCAGGCGAGGGCTATGAGGTCTACGGGCCTGATGGCGTGGAGATGGATTCGGGGGAGGATTGGGAGCCGCTGGTCGCGCGGCTCAAGGCGGCGGTCCCCGAGACGCCGTCGGGGATCCAGATCATCTGGCCGTAGGCGGGGGCCTTGGCGGAGCGGTTTCAAGACAACGCAGGGAGCGGACAATGAGCGGACATGGTGGTTTCAGCGTAATCGGGTCGGGGATGCCCCGCCCGCTGTCGGTCAACCCAGAGCCAGTCGAAGTCAAGAAGGCGGAAGTCCGCCCGAAGGACACGGGCGACCTCAAGCCGCCTGCCCAAGGGCGGCTTGAGCAGGAGACGCGCATGCTGGACACGCTGGACGCGCTGCTGCTGCAGGCGGCCAGGACCGCCTCCCGCCCGATGGAGGCGAAGGCGCTCAAGACCGCGTCCACCGAGGCGAAACTCGACAAGGCGACGCGGCGTGCCATCGAGGCCGCCGCGAAGCAGGCGGACACGGCGTTCAAGGCCATCAACCAGTTCACGGGGCGCCAGATCGCCGAAGCGATGAAGAAAGACGAGAACGGCGTCTTCGACTGGGATTTGGAGAGTCCCGCAGGAGCCGCGCTGAAGGCGGCGCTGGATGCGCAGGCCGAACTCTCGGAGGTGCTGCGCGGGGCGCTGAACCACCTTCCCGCGAAGGCGACCGCCGCCGCCCAGTCCGCGCTGGAGGAGGCGATGCTGCAGACCGACCGCCGCGCCGCCGAAATCCAGACGCTCTTCTGCGAGTTCGCCGACCTGGCGGAGACGGGGAAGGACGCCCCTGAGGTCGCCGCCCGCCTTGGCCGCACGCTGGAATCGCTGATTCCGTCGCAGTCGCTCAAGATGCACGGCAACGAAAAGATCGCGGCGGACTTCCGCGCGGCGCTTGCGCCGCTCGCGCGGCGCATCGACGGACTTGCGGCTGGCCCGGAACGGCAGATTGCCAGCGCCGAGGCGACGAAGATCCAACGCACGCTCGACGAGGCCTCCCATGCGCTCGCAGGGGCGGGGCAGAGCCACCGCGCGAATGGCGTCCAGCTCGACCAGACCCTGATGGCGGCCGTGAACGGCGTGCTGGAGGGGTTCCGTGCGCGCCTGGCGAACATCCGTCGGGAGGCGGCCATGACCTCGATGCGGAACTTCGTCGAGAAGACCTTCCAGCCGCCGCCAGTCGGGCTTCTCCAGGAGCGGTTCCTGCCGATCATGAAGGCGATCTTCCCCGCGCTGACCGCGGCGGTCCAGACGCAGAAGCTCCTGAAGCAGGCGGTGGACGACTTTCTTGCCAAGCCAAACGGCGCCAACCTCCAGCGCATGCAGTTCCTCGCCCGCGAACTGGCGGCACTGGACGATGCGGTGTCGAAAGATTTGAAGAAGCTCAACAGCGGGCAGCTCACCACCACGACTTTGTTCCTCAATTTCGCCTTCGCAGAACGGGACGACCTGGACAAGCTCATTGCGACGCTGCCGCGACGCGACCAGAAGAAGCTGACTCCTGAGTTGATCGCCGCGTTCCGCGAGGAAGTCGAGAAAAGTGCCGTGACGAACAAGGAACGCGACGTGGGGGCCTTGAAGGTCGCCTACGGGGGAGTCGGCGGCATTGCGACGCAGATCGAGCACCTGGTCGAGATGTACCGCAGCGCGGGAGGGCGCAAGCCAGAGGAGTATCTCACCAGCAAGACGCTGCGCGCCGCCTTCGAGGGCAGGATGGCGGTTACGACCCTCATCGAGACGCGCATGAGCGGGCTGCCCGACGAGGATGCCGCCCCCGCGCTCGACGATTCGAACAGCGTCTCCTCGAAGCCCCTGGGCAGTGGCATGGCGAACACGGTCTACGAGGTCGGCTACAAGGATGGCTCGACCTTCATCTTCAAGCCCGAGGCTCCAGGTCGGCAGGGGCTGCACAAACTCCAGCTCTCGCGTGGGTCGTACCAGGGCACCCAGCTGGTCGCGCAGCTCAACATGGCCGCGCAGAAGACGGCGGACGCCTTCGGGCTGGGCGATGTGATGACGAAAAGCGCGGTGGGCGCGCACCAGGGGCAGTTCGGGCTGTTCATGGAGAAGGCGCCTGGCAAGGAGGCGGCGAAGTTCGTCGCGGGCGGGCAGAAGGAGGTCCCTGGAAGCCTGACTGTGGAGCAGATCAAGTCCCTCGACGACGAGCAGTACGGGAAGGTGATAGGGGGGATCATGCGCAAGACGAACCGACTGGAGTGGTTCGACATCCTGACGGGGCAGGGCGACCGCCACCATCACAACTACCTGTTGAACGTCGGCGCGGACGGACAGGTCTCGGTGAAGGGCATCGACAACGACGCCTGCTTCGGAGTGTTCATGGTCGGGCCTGGCAGGTTTCTGCTCCAGGGAGACCATGCGCTCGTGTTCCGGGAAATGCTGGGCAATGTCAAGAAGGGGCTCTATCCCCCTGAAGCGTCGCAGGCGCAGAAGACGCGCATCGACACCGATCCTGGCGTGCGAAGGTTGGAGAACGGTGCATTCTACGTCGATGTCTCCCAGATCAAGGCCCCTGAAATCCATGCCTGCCTGAGAAAAGCGACGGGATGCCATGTGACGGGCTTCCCGCAGTATATGGACGCGGACTTCCACGACCATCTGATGAAGATGCAGGAAGGCAGCCCTGATCGCGCCGCGTATGTCGGGGAACTTCGGAAACGCCTGCCTGACCAGGCCGTGGAGGCCGCGGTCCTGCGCCTGGATGCGGCCATCGAATGCGCAAAGCGCTACAAGGAGGAGGGGCGCGTGATCGGCGCCGAGGAGTGGTCGAAGCGCGACGTCCAGCGCCGAGTCGCGGGGCCGTTGCCGCCGCGCGTCCCCGATTCCCCCGATGAGGTCCTGCCCACGCCGTTGCCGAGGGTCGGCGGACAGGCGCCGCTGACGAATAAATTCGCCAACGAAGTCGTCTCGCTTGCCAGTTCCGGCCCCTGCGGGCTCTTCCGCCGCGATCTCATGGCCCAACTCGCCAAGCCAGGCTGGTTCGACGAGTGACATGAACAAGGCCTGGCGGGAAAATGCGACGGGGATCCAGGACCCATCTTCCAAGGACCCCAGACCCGAGACCCCGGACCCATCTTCCGAGGACCCCAGACCCGAGACCCCGGACCCATCTTCCGAGGACCCCAGACCCGAGACCCATCTTCCGAGGACCCCAGACCCGAGACCCCGGACCCATCGGAGACCCCAGACTTCAGACCCCGGACCCATCGGGGAGCCGAGCGTTCTGTGCCGGCCCATTCTTGGGCCGGGAAATGACCCCAGACCCATCGGGGAGCCGAGCGTTCTGTGCCGGCCCATTCTTGGGCCGGGAAATGACCTTGTCGGGGCACGCGGTGGAACGGGTGGGGCTACATTATGGGGTCTGGCGGAATGCCTCGGCCCGGCGACGGGTTTGTAACAATTCACAATTTCGTGGAGATTTAGGAATGTAAACGGGCAAATGGCGTCGGACGGTTTGCCCCCTGGAACAGGAGTTCCCTGATGAACATTTTTGAAGCCATGAACGAGTTGACGGGGCGCGCGGGCATCGGCCGCGTGGATCCCGATGAAAACGGCGGGGCGACGCTGCTGTTCGACCGCGAGCACGAGGTGTCGTTTGTGCCAGAGGAGGGCGACGGGGTCTGCTTCCAGTGCGAGATCGGCGACGCGGAGCGGCTCGGTGAGGGCGGCTGCCGTGCGCTGCTCGAGGCATCGTTCTCCGAGACCGACGGCGCCGCGTTCGCAATCCACCGCGCCCTCGGCAAGGTGGTTCTCTGGAAACGCTTCGGCGAGTTCGCCTCGGGCGCGGATCTGGAGCAGGCGATCAACGGCTTCCTCGGGCTGGTCATCGCGTGGAAGGCGCGCCTCGCTTCTGGCGATTTCAGCGTATCCTCGGTTCCTCCTGAACTTGATGTGCCTGGCCCGCTGGACGGAATCGCCAGGAGATTCCTGGTGGTCTGACGGCGGGATGCCCTCCCCACAGATCCACCGACGATCAACCTCCACTCTTTTTCGGAGACGCTTATGAAAATCCAAGCAGATCAGGTCACAATGCAGGAACTGGCGGGGCGCGGCGTAGATTCTTCCGTCGGCGTCTTTGGCAACCACTATCTCCAGATCGGGAAGGGCACGCCTGTTCGGCTGGACGTCATCAAATCGGCGAAGGTGCCGTCGGCGGGCTTTCGGACGGTGACGCAAGTGCGGCGCGGCCTGGCAGGCATCGAGCAGACCGCGTCGGACGCGCTGGCGACGCTCGCCAAGCCTGGGTCGCTCAACGCGGAGAAACTCCTCGGTCTTCTGAAGGCGCAGCAGACGCATCTGGAGCGCCTCGACAAGCTCGAGCGGCTGGATCCCACGCAGAAGCAGGACGGCGAGGGGCTGTGGATGTTCACGAAGGCGATCGAGAAACTCTCCAACGCGGAACTCGCGGCGGTCTTCCAGAAGTTCTCCTCCGCCGAGATGGATCTGCTTCAGACGGCGCTCCTGCGCGAAGGCTCCATCAACAAGGACGCCAAGGACGCGCGCATGGCGGCGGCCCGCCTCTTCAACCTTCAGGCGCTGGTGCTCAAGGAGGTCTCCAACCGCTCCTCCACGGCCCTGCTGGCCGACCTGCGGACGGAGAATCCGCAGGACGCGGGCCTCGCGGACGAGAAAGTGAAGGCGCCAGAACGGCTTTCGGCCGAGTTCGGGCATTCGGCGAGTGGTGCGGAGGGGCCTGGTGCGCCGCACCGCCATGACATCTCGGCGGCGAACCTGAACGTGCTGGTGGAGACGGCGTCTTCCAGCGCGACCACCCGCGAGAGGACGGCCGAAGCGGAGCGGCAGCGACTTTCCGCTCGCCAACTCGACAAGGTGACCGTGAAGCAGATGGGGGACGTGCTGCGTTCGGCGGAACTCACGGTCAACATGGATCCTGCATATCTCTTCGTAGACACGGGCATCATCGAGAATCCCGACAAGCCGATGCCGAACATCTGGCATCTTGCCGACATGGGCATCAAGCCCTCGGGAGACTCCTACCTCTTCAAGCGCGACAGCGTGGAGCAGACCCTCTTCCCCGAGATGAAGCACCATGCGCCCAAGGCCGACGAACGCCCCGTCTACGGCGCCATCAACTACGAGCAGAGTCGGTTCGGCGCCGCGCCCTCCTACGGCTACGTAACGGTCGTCCTGAAGCCAGAGGTCAAGCAGCGCGCCACCTACACGCTGCACGACACCTTCCTCGCGACCTGCGCGAGAGTCACGCCAGAGCGCCGCGAGGCCTTCTTCAAACTCCTTGACGGCGTCGCGGGCATCCCGCAGTCGCTCAAGGACGCCCTGCGCCGGGCGGACAGCCCCGAGCGCCGCGCGCTGGACGCCTGGCTCGACCGAGTCGCCGCCGAGCCAGGCATCCGCCTTGCCGACTGCTTCATCCCGCGTGAAATTCCGAAGGTGATTTCCAACCACTACTTATCCACGGGCAGCAAAGAATCGAAAGCCTCCAGTGAGCAGAATCTCCTCGGTCTGCTGATCAAGTGCTTCGGCGACGCCGAGACCACCCGCTCCCACATGGTCACCCACGACAATCTCGAATCCCTCATACCAGGACTTTCCGACGCCGACGGCAATGCGCTGGCGATGGCCGCGCTCAAGAACCGCAAAGGCAAGCATCCCCCGATCACGCTGGACGGCCCCCGCTACATCGAGGCGCAGATCCAGGGGCCCGTCATCCCCTCGCGCGACATTGCGGAAATCCGCATCAGCATTCAAAACTTTCCTGGACAGGAAGCAGAAGTCCGCGCCAAGGCGGCCGCCTACGAGCGACGGACGGGCATCAAGGTCGTGATTCTGGACGTCGATCCTATCGAAGTCAATGATTTGAGCGCGGTTCAAAACTCGATCCAGACCTTCAACCAGCAGCACCTCGACAAGCCAGGCGCCAACCAGGCGCTCGACGCCCTCCTCGCCGACACTCCGAAGGCCGTCGACGCCTACCTCGCGGCGAACAGCACCGCGAAGAACATCTCACGCATCCCTGCGGCGCTCCGCCCCGCCGTGGTCTTTTCAGGCGACCGCCTGTCGCGCCTGCTGGCGGAACTTCTGGAAACGGTGGAGGCGGACTTTGCCCAGAAGTCTTCCGTCACGTCTGGTCCCGACATCGTCCGCCACGCCTTCAACGGGGCGCTGGAATCCATGCTCGACCGCCTTTCGCCGCTTCTCGAAGAGATCGGGAATCTCCCGTTCGAGACGGAGGCGCAGCGGCTCGCCTTCGTGAAGCATGTCTGCTCGACCGAGCGCATCGAGTCGGTCGAGGACGTGCGTTCGCTTCATGCCCAGGCGGCTGCGCAGGCCGCGCTGATGCGCGAACTCGCCGCCGCCGAGCCAGCGCCCGCCGCGGAGGAGGTTCTCGCGCGCATGGCGGCGCTGCCCGAGGGCGGCGCCGCCCCGCGCGATGTCTCCGCCATGGCGGTGGCGCTCCTGCGCGGCACCGAACCGCCCATCACGCCCACCGCGATGCAGAACCTCCTCGCCGTTCTGGATTCCGTGCCGCTGCGTGGCATTTCCGCCCAGCTGTACGCCATCGCCGAGGCCGACGGCCTTCGCGACGCGCCCGATGCATCGCGCCTCGAAAGTCTTGCCGACAGCCTCCGCGCCGCCGCGATGGCGGTCGCGGATTCCATCAACGTCGAGTGGACGCCTCCGCGGCCCGCAATACTGCCGCTTTCCGCCGTCCCGCAGGCCGTCCGCGCCGTGGTCCACCAGGTCGCCCCGTCGCTGGCGGACGCTTTGGACGTCGCGCATCCCGTGCACCCGCCGTTCCCTGGTGCGGCCAATCCTGGCGTGCTGCCGCAGGACAAGGCGGGGCGCAAGCAGTTCCTGGTGGGCGTCCTGGAGGAGTACCGCCAGAAGGAGCTGGTCAAGCCAGAGCGGGGCCGTTCCGTGCACGGGCGCGGGCACATCATCCGTTGCTTCTTCTACGCCAGCGCCTTCTGCAATATCCTCAAGGAGCAGGGCGTCACCGTGGACAGGAATGCCGTCATCCTGGGCATTTCGGGGCACGACCTCGGGCGTGCGGGGCTTGGCAAGGACCGCTGGGAGGTGGTCAGCGGCCGGAAGACCAACGAGGCCATTCGGCAGCGCTACGGGGAAGGCGCCGCGGGGGAGGCCTATGAAAAGGAGGTCGCGGATTCCATCACGGGCGTGGAGATCGTGCCGCCCGGCGGCCGCAAGCGGAGCGTCCCCGTCTCGCCGACGCTGGAAGCGCAGTTGCTGCAAAACGCCGACAGCTTGGACATCGGCCGCACTGGCGAGTTCGACCAGTACTTCTTTGACTTCCTTCGCGACAAGAACGGACAGGTCTCCCCCGAGGCGCAGCAGATCCGCGACCAGTTGGCGCAGGAGGCCAACCTGCTGCAACGGCTGACCAATCCGCTTTGCGCGAACCACGCCACGCTGGTGAAACTCTCCGACGACGCCTTCAACGCCGACGGGCCGCTGGCGACGGAACTGAACATGCAGCGCGATGCCCTCGACCAACAGATCGCCGACGAACTGATCGAGCAGGCGAACAACAGTGACAACCAGGCGTTCTTCAACGGCTTCGAGAACGTCATCCGCGACAACCCGAATCTCTTCCCGCTGCTTACCAAATACTACTTGAACGCCGAATAGGCCCGCGTCTGGATTGCCGAGGGGCATGGGGGGACTGCGGGCGGCTTCGCGCCGCCCGCAGTGTCTACGGGGAAATCTCCGCTATCCACTATACTTTGAGGAAGTCTCCGCCGAAGACCATTTCCGAGGTCGGCTTGGAAGGTTCCGCCGCTCCGCGATAGTCGCGGACGATGCGCGTCCAGGTCTCCTGGGTGGAGAGAAAATGCCCGACCGTCTTGACAAATGCCTCCGCGTCAAGCATTTTATTGAAAAGAACGAGGCACAGCATGAAGCGTCCGTTCTCGGGGTCGAGGGAAATCGTCGCGCCGACAGTGTCCCGAAAATGGTGCTGCGATTCAAGCATCAACTTGTAGAGGGCGGTCAGGTCCTGCGGCGGCGGTGCGCCGAGATCTCCCTCCAGCGCGAATGCGCCGATTTCAGGAAGGTTGCGCAGGGTCACCTCCATTCCGTCGGCAGAGAACGCGGCGACGCCGTCGGCATCGAAGGCGAGTTCGATGCCGACGGTATCGCCCAGTGTTTTCAGCAGTTCCTGTGATTCCATGGTATCCTCAATATTCCGTCACGAACGCCACGCAGGCGGGGCCGATCTGGTCGATGTCCTCGGCGGTGAGTTTCTTGATGACAGGCTGGTCGTTGATGTCGAGGACGGGTTTGAACTCCCACTCGTTTTTGGCGTTTTTCGAGGCGGTGACCAGGGGGCGCTCCAGTCCCACCAGGGCTTCCTTGATGGGCTTCGCGTATTCCGCCCAGGTGGAAAACTCGCCCGCTCCCTTCGCCTGGTTCTTCGCGTCCACGACATCGATTTCCTGGAAGATGCAGTCGCTCAGCTTCGTGGTCTTGTCGTGCGTGGCCACGCGGTCGATGGCGATCTGCGGCTCGCTGGCGACGACGGGCACGGATTCCTTGAGTCCATGCTTCTCCTGGAATTCGATCAGCTTCTTCGTCTTGTCCTCCATGCAGGCGCCTGTAGAGGCGAGATGATTGAGGAAGGTGTCGAATTTGCCAGCCTGGATGGAATCGTTGAAGATGTCGATCGAGAGTTTCACAAACGACTCCATCTCGTTGCGGACGTAGTTCGTGACGAGTTCAGGGCGCTTCGCGTTGAGTTCCAGGTGGAAGAGCTGGCCAGTGCGGTTCTGAAGGTAGGTGATGGCGGGGCCGACCTGGTTTTCGTTGAGTTTCTCCGTTTGCCCCGTGATGGCGTTCTGCATTTCCCAAGGAGTGTAGCCCTCGCGCTGGATTTGATCGAAATCCTTCATTTGCGCCAGGAACTCATAGGCATCGTTCTTCGTGATGAAGCCATCGATTTCCGTCTTCAGGAAATCCACGATCTTCCTGACCTCCTCGAAGTGCTTCATCGCATTGGTCTTCTCACGGCCTGGCGGCATCTTGTCGATCTTCGCCTGGATGTCGGTGAGTTTGGCCTCGTAGAGGCTGAGGTCGAATTCGGTCTTGCCCGCGAGCGTCGCGCGGTTCAGGATCGCTGTGATGCGTCGGCTCGTGAGCGGCTTGCCCGACGAGACCGTGCCATCTGGCTTGACGCCGAAGTCCTCTCGCTTGAATGTCTCCTTGCCGAGGATTTGCTCGAGTTTGACCATGAACTGTTGGGAGAAGGTGACCTTGCCATTCGACTCCTGCATTCCCTCGATGCCGAAGGCCTGGCCGAGCGAACGGAGCAGTTCCGTGCGCACCGCGTTGTTGGCCTTGCTCTCGTTGCGGCTGCGGAACCTTGCAAAGAAGAAGCCCTTGTAGGAACCCACCTGGCGGATGTTGCCTGTGCCCTGTTCTATATTCGCAATGCCTTGATTGTCAGTGAACTGCACATTTCGGAAGGCATCCAGCGCCGCTGGATTGAAGTCGATCGCCATGGTTGTCCTGTAGTTGCTTGAATGGAGTGCTTCTTTCCCGCCGAATTGTCATTTCGCGGGGCGGTTGGTTCATCTTGGAAATATATTCGCTGAGTTGCTGATTGCAATGTAATACAGAAAAAAACGCGATGGACGGCAGAACGTCGGTGGCGGGGATTTTTCGTGGGAGGGATTGCAAATTGCGCGGATGGGTATATAGTACGCCGCATTCCCGAAAACAGATGCAGGCTATAGCTCAGTTGATTAGAGCGCTTGGTTGTGGCCCAAGAGGTCGTCGGTTTGAGCCCGACTAGCCTGCCCAATGATATCACGCCGCCGGAGATTCACCTCTCCGACGGCGTTTTTGCGTTCAGGAGCGCCTTGAGGGTCTTGGAGCGTCGGCGGGATTCGCGCTCGTAGGCAGTGACTCCGACTTGCTCCAGGAGGGTGGGGAGGCTGGAATAGAGCGAGGTGCCCAGGGCGAGGCGGTGTCCAGGGACGGTGAATCCGAGGGCTTCGAGGATGGTGGGGCAGAGGTCGAAGACGGCATGGAGGCGCGGGACGCATCCCTGTGGCGGGAACGCGGTATTGAGGAAGCAGTTGTAGACGGATCGCCGTGGGAGTTCGCCGTCGGCGGGGTGGCGGTGGCATCCGTCGGAGAGGTCGGCGAGGTCGACGGGGCCGAGGGTGGTGCGCATGGCGCAGTGGTCGCCAGTGATGACGATGGCGGTGCTGTCGCCCCAGGGCTGCTGGCGGATCCACTCGACGAACTCGGCGATGAGGCGGGACTGCTCGCGGAAGGCGTCGCGGTCGTCTCCGTAGGGGCGCGGGTGGTTCGGGGGAAGCCAGACGGGGATATGGGTGTCCATGGTGGCGACGGAGAGTGCGAAGGGCCTGCCGTCGGCGGCGAGGGCGGTGCATTTCTCGCGGGCGTGTCGGAAGACGATGGCGTCGTTGGCGCCCCATTCCATGGCGCACTTCTGCTGGCAGTATTGGACGTATTCGGGATCGTCGAGGAAGTGGTGGCTGTCGAGCATTTCGCAGCCAGGGATGGTCTCGAAGAGGAAGCGCGTTCCCGCGAAGATGGCGTTGGAGCCCTGGATGTGGGTGTAGTTGTAGCCAGAGCGCAGGAGGATGGCGGGGAGGGAGGGGAGGTGGTGGAAATAGTTCCCCTCGACGTCGTTCTGGCGGCGCCCCAGGTCGCGGTAGAGGCGCGGCATTCCGTAGAGGATGGCGGTGGTGGCGGCAATGGTGCAGTCGGTGCCGTTGAGCTGGGCGCAGCCCGTGAAGGCGGTGCCCTCCTGCTGAAGGGCGGCGAGTTCGGGGAGGAGGCTGTCGGCGAAGAGACTGCTGTCGGCGAAGGTGTTTTCAAGGGATTCGGCGATGATGAGGACGAGGTTGCGCGGGCGCTCTGGCGGGACGATGGCGTCCTGTTTGACGGCGTGGAAGTGCTCGTCGATCATGGTGGAGGGGAGGCGCTGGTTGGCCAGCCAGTAGAAGAAACGGAAGTCGCAGGCGGCCGCGCAGAGCGCGCCGAGGAGGACGGCGATGGCGAGGGCGGGGGCGAGCCAGCGCTGGCGAAGATTGACGGAAAGGCGGCGGCGGGACAGGAGGCGCACAAGGGCGGAGAGGGTGCCTGTGGCATAGAGGAGGAAGAGAAGGGCGAGCGCGGCATCCATCCAGAGCCAGCGCCGCATGGACGCGGGCATGCCGTGGAGGAGTTCCTGCACGGGCGTGTCCGCATGCATGAGGATTTGCTCGAAGGAGACCCTGCCCATTTCAGCAAGCAAGGTGCGGCTCGTGGTGAAGAGGGCAAGCCCGACCAGGAAAAGCGCGCTGTACAAGAGCGGCAATAGAATGCGGGCAAGGCGATTCATGGGGACGCGGGGGACACCGTGCTGTGCCGCCGCATTCTTGCGGCGGAATGGGACGCGGGGGACAGCGGGCCGAAAACGGCCCGCCACAGAACCTTGGACGCGGGGGACTTTCGTCTTCAGCCCATGGGGCTTTACAGTGCGCCAGCGCCTGCGACGGGGCGGCAGGCGAGGATGCGCGGGGGGATGCTGGCGGGGCGGTAATAGCGTTCGGTGAGGGCGTGGGTGATGTCGGGGATGGCGTCCTGTCGGGCGAGGATCATCATGCAGCCTCCGAGGCCAGCGCCTGCGAGTTGTGCGCCGATGACGCCAGGGGTGCGGCGGGCGATGTCGACCATGAGGTCGATTTCGGGGATGGAGCAGGCGTAGGAGCCAGTCTGGCGGTCGAGTTGTGCGCGGCGCACGCGTTCGAGGTCTCCGCTGTCTAGGTCGTCGAGGAGGTGGAGGAGCGCGGCGTTGTCGACTGCGGGATGCCAGGGGCGGGGGTGGAAGTTTTCGTCGTAGGCGGTGACGCGGTCGCCGTCGTGGGAGGCGGCCATCATCTCTCCGATGCGCGGGAGGTCGGCGTTTGCGAGGAGGTCGGCGAACTGGGCGGCGCGCTGCATTTCGGCGAGGCCGTAGAGGACGACGCCGCGGATGGGATAGCGTCGGTCGGGTCTGGCGTCATGTCCTGCGAAAAGTGTCTGGAAGTCGGCGCCTGGGAGCATTTCCTCCAGTTCGGCGCGGGCGGGTTTTTCGGGGAGCATGAGGAGCATCCTGTAGATGTCGCGCAGGGGGACGTGGAGGGTGCGGGTGTTGACGTCGCGGAGATGGCCGAGGACGCCTGCGTATTGGGGATAGTGGCGTCGGATGAGTTCGAATCCGAGGCGGTAGCAGGAGACGCGGTGGTTGAACTGGTCCTTGGCGTTGGAGGACTTGCGGGCCTTGATGCCGGAATCGCAGACCAGCATCTGGCATCCCTCGGGGAAGGGGACGGTGCGTTCCAGGGCGAAGTCGAAGAAGCGCACGCGGGTGACGGCGCCGCAGGCGCCGAGCTTGACGGCGGCGTGGTCGGAGCTGCCGCCGTGGGTGCCGACGAACCATTCGCCCTCGCCGCAGAGGGTGATGAACTGGGTCGGGAAGGTGTCGAGGGCGTTGAGGCGGACGACGGCCTCGGTGGCGGCGACGACGAGGGAGGACGACGAGGAGAGTCCCGCGGCCATGGGGATGTTGCCTGAGACGAGGAGGTCCATGCCGGAGAGGATGGCGTCCTTGAACTTCTTTTGGATGCGCAGGATGGCGGCCTGGACGTAGTCGGTCCAGCCGATGCCCTTGTCCTTGAAGCGGCGTGCGAGGGTCTGGCTGTTGACGAGGGCGCCCCAGTCCTCCCACGGGAGCTCGGCGAGGAGTTCGGCCAGGTCGAAGGAGGCGGGGGGGAAGTCGTCGGGGTCGCAGTGCGCGAGGGTGATGCGGGAGTCGTCTCGGGGGGCGGCGAAGAGCATCGTCTCGAAGGAGATGGTCATGAGGTTGCAGTTGCCGCCCTGGTGGTCGACGTGGCGTCCCATGGCGTTGAGGCGGCCTGGGGCGCGCACGAAGAGGAGCGGGGTGCCTGGGGCGAAGCGGGTCTCGGCGGCGTCGGCGAGGCGGCGCATCTCGGCGCACTGGCGGGCGATGACTTCGTCGTCGTCGCCGTAGATCTCGGCGAGTTTTCGATGGAAGGGGGTTCCTGGGCGCTCGGCGTCGTCGAAGAGCTTCCGCCATTCGGGTAGGGTCTTGAGGAGGCCTGGGGCGGGGGTGCGGCGTCCTGCGCGGTTGGAGAGGGCCTTCTCGACTTCGAGGAGTTCCTGAGGGTTGTTGAAGCCGAGGATCTTGGTGGCGTCGGATTCGGGGAGGACGGCGGTTGGGAGGCCCATGCGATAGGCGGCGTGGAGCAGGTCGGGGAGATAGATTTCCTGCTGGGCGTTGTCGCGCGTGAAGGTGGCGAGGGCCTGGCGGAGAAGGCCGCATTTGACGAGATAGACGGAGATGTTGCGGATGGCGGAGGCCTCGGCCTCGTCGGGGGTGAAGGCGACGGGGCCGTCGGGGGTGTCAAAGGAGAAGGCGCATTTTCCCGCGCGGATGCGGTCGGCATCCTCGGGGGTGATATTCCCTTCCTGGGTGGAAAGATGTTCCCAAAGGGGGCCGAAGGCCTTGGCGCCCTTTCGGGGATCTGCGAATTCGGCGGCGGCGAGGCGGAAGAGGGCGGCGTTGGCGGTCTTGCCGTCGGCGAGGGCCTGCTGCATCCTGGCGTAGGCGCGGCGCTGGCGGATGTCGGCCATTTCGACGATGGCGAGGGGGGTGCCGTCGCGGGTGAAGAGGATGCGTCCCGAGGAGGAGGGGGCGCTGCTTCGCAGGGCGAGGAGGGTGAAGGCGGCGCCGCTCTGGCGGTGGTGCTCGAAGAGCTGCTCGAGGAGGTTGCGCTCGATGAGGCGGTCGCCCGCGACAATCAGCAGGTCCTCGTCGTCGCCGATGGTGGTGAGGGCGCCCAGGGCGGCCTGCACGGCGCCTGCGGTGCCGTTCTGGATTGGCTGGAAGGCGTAGACGGTGTTCGGGAATTCGGCGCCGACCGTCTCCATCACCTTGCCCGCAAGGGGACCGCCCACGACGACCAGGAACTGCCCGCAGCCGACCGCGCGGTAGGTGCGCATCGCCCGCACGATCGCGGGCACGCCATTGACCTCGAAGCACACCTTCGGCAGCTGGTCGGAGTGCATGCGGGTGCCTTTGCCTGCGGCGAGGATGATGGTGTAGCGCGGCGTCATGGGGAGGGATGGGGAGATCGGGGGGGCGGCGACGAGGCTTCCAGATTTTCCGGGTTTTCCGGGTTTTCCGGGTTTTCCGGGTTTTCCGGAGTTTCCGGGTTTCCGGAGTTTCCGGAGTTTCCGGAGTTTCCGGAGTTTCCGGAGTTTCCGGGTTTTCCGGAGTTTCCGGAGTTTCCGGAGTTTCCGGAGTTTCCGGGGCTTTCGGAAGTGGGTGCTGGTTTGCTCGGCGGTCCGCCACGGCGGGACGCCGTGGCTACGGCCGCAAATGCGCCGGATTTTTCCGGATTTTCCGGATTTTCCAGGGGAGGTGCAATCTCTTGGAAACAGAAAAGGCGGGGGCGGTCTGGCCGCCCCCGCCTTGCGGAGGGTCAGAAGTCCTCGGGGAGCCCGAGGAGGCGGAGCGGGTTGAGCCGTCCGACCTGGAGCAGCTGGTCATCGGTGAGGATGGCGAGTTTCTGGAGGAACTTCATGCAGGGCACCATGGTGGCGATGGAGGCCACGAGGCACTTTTTCTCGGGGTTGTAGAGGCGTCCAGTGGGTTCGAGGACGGCGTGGTTGCCCCAGATGTCGTATTCGCCTGGCTTCCAGCCAGAGGCCTGGCAGCCGTCGCTGGTGACGACGATCTTGTCGACGCCCTTGACGCGGATGATGAGCTTGACCAGGTCGGCGGGCAGGTGGTGCCCGTCGGTGATGATCATCGCGGTGAGGCGCTCTTCGGCAAGGCCCGCGAGGAGCGGGTTCTCGTGGCGTCCGATGAGGTTGGGGCAGCCGTTGCCGAGGTGCGTGAGCAGCTGGCAGCCTGCGTCGGCGACGCGGTGGACGGCCTCGTAGCCGGCCATGTGGTGCCCCGCGCTGGGGACGACGCCCGCGGCCTTGAGCTGGGCGAGAATCTCGGGGGCGCCAGGCAGGTCGGCGGAGAAGGTCATGAGGCGGACAAGGCCTGGCGCGTAGCCGAGCAGGCGGGCGAGGCTCTCGGGCGTGTAGGCCTGGAGCAGTTTCGGGTCGTGGGAGCCCTGGGAGGTGATGAAGGGGCCTTCCAGGTGGACGCCCGGGATGTTGTGCTCCAGCCCGTAGCGCGTGACGGCCTGCTGGATGATGGGGAGGTTGCGCTCGTAGATGGCGGGCGCGTTGGTGACGAGGGTGGGCAGGAAGGTGGCGGTGCCGACGGCGGCGATCTCCTCGGCGCATCGGGCCACGTCGGCCTCGGTGAGCGTGGGGGAGGAGAAGTCAACGCCGTTGTAGCCGTTGACCTGCAGGTCGACCCAGCGGGTCTTTTCGATGTCGAGTTTACTCATAGCGCTGCTTCAGTTCCGCGGCGGCGGGGGCGTCGAGGAAGACGTTGTAGTTGGAGTGCTCGCGCATGATGGTGGCGGGGACCATGTTGGTGATCGGGCCTTCGAGGGCGAGGCCGACCGCATGGGCCTTGCGGGAATCGGGCACGCTGTTGACGATGGCGCGGGCGCGCATGATCTCGCGGCAGCTCATCGTGATGGCGTATTTCGGCACGGCGTCCATGGTGGGGAACCAGCCCTCGCCGTACTGCTGGTGGCGGCAGACCTCGTCGAGCTTGGCCTTGAGGTAGGCCTTGGTGATCTCGAAGTCGGCGGGCGGGTCGTTGAAGGCCACATGGCCGTTCTCGCCAATGCCGACGAAGGCGACGTCGATGATGCAGGCCTTGATGGCCTTGTCGAGGTCGTCGAGGACCTTGTCGATGTCGGCGGCGTCGGCGTTGATGGGATGGAAGGACTTGGCGGGCTGGGGCAGTTTGTCGAGGATGGTGAGGTGGAGGTTCTTGCGGAAGGAGGCGGAGTGGGTCTCGGGCAGGCCGATGTACTCGTCGAGGTGGAAGAAGTTGACCTTGCTCCAGTCGATGCCAGGCTGGTAGACGAGGGCGTCGTAGGTGGCGTTCTGGCTGGGAGCGCAGGCGACGATCACATTGGCCTCGCCGCGGGCGGCGATGGCTTCGCGGATGAGGGCGGCGCCGCAGGCGGCGGCCTTGATGCCCATTTCCTTCTTGGTGGCGCTGATTGAGACTTTCATTGATTTGCTCCTGTTTTGGATTGTCCGTGGACGGACGGGTGGAAAAAGGAATGCCGATAATATAACCGCTTTGCGGAACATCGGGCTACGGGGACCCCCAGACCCCAGATTTCAGACCCATCTTTCGGGGACCCCAGACTTCAGACCCCAGACCCATCTTTCGGGGACCCCAGACTTCAGACCCCAGACCCATTGGAGACCCCAGACTTCAGACCCCAGACCCATTGGGGACCCCAGACTTCAGACCCCAGACCCATCTTTCGGGGACCCCAGAATTCAAAAACAAGCGTTCTGTGCCGGCCCATTTTGGGGCCGGGGACTGGCGCGTGTCATTCAGGGCGGATGCGGTAGAGGGCGGCGGCGTGGCGCAGATGCTGGCTTTCGGGGAACTGGACGACGAGGCCGTATTGCATAAGCTGCCGTCCGTCGAGGCGGGTCTCGGGGGCGTCAGGGGTGAAGAGTTGCTGGACGCGGTATGGGCGGTCGGGTTCGAGGTCGAGGAGGCGGAAGGCGCGTCTGGCCTTGCGGGTGAAGCCGTTGGTGAATGCGAAGAGGAGGGTGTCGGGAGCGGCGTCGCTCTGCATCTGGAAGGCGAAGAGGGCCTCGTAGTCGGTCAGGGGGACGTCGTCGGGCGTCAGGGGCACGACCTGGGAGCGGACGAAGAAGTCGCGGTGCTCCTTGTAGAAGGCGACGATTTCGGCGAAGCGGGCGAGCGTCTTCGGCGGGAAGTCGGCGAGTTCGCCAGAGAATCCAGGGACGCCGAGGAGGCCCGAGATGAGGACGTAGTCGAGCGGGAAGAGGGCGGCCTCGTCCCAGGTGGCGGCGGCGCAGGCGAGGACCTTGTCGCCTGGGCTGATGGGGGTGCGGCGTTCGGGTTCGGGCTGCATGACCATCCAGTTGAGGATGCGTCCAGGGAGGAGGCGTCGGAAGGCGCCCTGGCGGATGCGGAGGGTTTCGAAGGGGTTGGCGTTGTCGCTGACGAAGTGGAGGTCGTAGAGGAGGGTGGTGGCCAGGTCGCAGCGGAGGGCGCCAGAGCCGCAGTTCTCGATGACGAGCGAGGGGAACTCCTCGCGGAGGCGCTGCATCTGGTGCTGGAGTTCGGAGCAGTAGCGGTAGAGTTCGGTGCCCGAATCGTCGTGGCCGACGCTGAGGTTGAAGTCGATTTTCACGTACTCGGCGCCGAATCGGCGGACGTTGTCGGCGATGACCTGGTGGAAATGCTCGGCGGCGGCAGGCTGGGTGAGGTCGATGCGCTTGGAATGGGGCGGGAACCACTCGGGGTGCTCCGCACGGACGGGGATGCCGTCGCCCCAGCGTTCGGGCTCGATCCAGAAGCCGAACTTGAGGTCCGCGGCGCGCACCTCGTCGGCGAAGGCGCCCATGTTGCCGTGGAAGGGCTCGCCCGGGGCCTCGCGCCAGTCGCCGACCGTGCCCCAGGCGCCGTCGGCGGCGCCGAACCACCCGAAATCGACGATGAAGACCTCGCAGCCGACTTCGCGGGCGGCCTGGAGCTGTCGGGAGAGCTGGGCGTGGGTGAACTTGGCGAAGCGGTAGAGCCAGCCGTTGTAGACGACGGGGGGGCGGTTCAGGGTGGCGGGCAGTCGGCGGTCGCGCATGTAGCGCTGGATGGCGAGGCCCTGGCGGAGAAGGTCGCCAGCAGGCAGCGTCTCCAGGAGCACTTCGGGGAGTTCCACGCTCTGCCCAGGTGCGAGTTCCCAGGAGAGGTCGGTGTCGGAAAGGCCTGCCTCGACGATGGGTGCGGGCGCCTCGTTGCTGATGATGGAGGAGTGGATGTGGATCGACCAGTTGCCTCGGGGCAGCACGTGGAAGGCGATGGCGGCGCCGTTCTCGCGGTCCCGCAGAAGGCAGTACGGGGTGGCGCCGATGGAGGAGCGCGCGTCGCGGGCATGGAGATGGAGGTCGGCCCCGCGCAGGGGCTGGCACTGCGCCTGGTTCTCCGCGCTCCAGCGGCTCATCTGCCAATGGACTTCATAGTCGCCAGGGCTGAAGCACCAGCGCGGGAAGGCGCGGCGCAGGGTCTGGGGGCGGTCGGCGGTGTTGACGATGGTGGCCTGGCAGGAGATGATGCCGTACGGGCGTTCGAAGCGCCAGCGGCATTCGAGGCGGACGGTGCCCTCCTCGTCGACGGCGGTGAAGGCGAATTCCTCCTCGGAGGGCTGGCGGCACTGGTATTTGAGCTTGGCGCCTTCGAGGCGGCGGGCGTCCACGCCCAGCACGGCGAGGCCAGAGCAGGTGTAGTCGTCTTCAAGGCCGTTGTGGCCGCAGGTGAGGCCGCCGAGCGCGGCGAGGGTCAGGGTCTGGGTCGTTTCGTCGTAGTCGAAGGCAGTGCCGAAGGGAAGCTGGTAGCGCATGGTGGATGGGGTGGTGGATGGGTGGAGGCGCGCGGCGCCAAAGCCTGAAATCGGGCTGGCGCGGGGACGAAGAGACTTTTCGCTAATATAATGACGGTTGGCAAGGGCGTCATGCCGCAACCAAATGCGCGTTTTCCCGTCAGGCTCCCGAGTCGGGCGAGGTTCGGTCGGGCGGCTAAATTAACGCCAGGAACCGCGAAAGAGGAAGGAAAAAGGCAATGAAAGTCCTGAACTTCGGATCGTTGAACATCGACCATGTGTACCAGGTGCCGCACTTTGTGCAGCCAGGCGAGACGCTGGCGAGCACGGGGTATCGGCGCAATGCTGGCGGCAAGGGGCTGAACCAGTCGATCGCGATGGCGCGGGCGGGGCTGGCCGTCAGCCATGCAGGCAAGATCGGCGCGGACGGGCTGTTCCTGCGGGAGACCCTGGCGTCCGCGGGCGTCGGCGTGGCGGATGTGCTGGTCGGGGAGACCCCGACTGGCCATGCGATCATCCAGGTGACGCCAGACGGCCAGAACGACATTCTGCTCTACCCTGGCGCGAATCGGGCAATCACGCGTGTGGAGATGGACGCGGCGCTGGCGCGGCAGGCGGAGGGCACGTGGCTCGTGCTGCAGAACGAAGTCAACGATGTGCCGTATTTGATCGAGGCCGCCGCGCGGCGGGGACTGCCAGTGGCGATCAATCCCGCGCCGTGCGGGCCTGAGGTGCGCGAATATCCGCTGGATCTGGTGTCGCTGCTGTTTGTGAACGAGATCGAGGGGGCGCAGCTGGCTGGTCTTCCAGTCGGCGCGGCGTCGCACGAGGTGGCCGACGCGCTGGCGCGGCGCTGGCCGTCCCTGGAGATCGTGCTGACGCTGGGCAAGGAGGGGGCGCTGCATGTCCAAGGGGAGGATCGGCTGTTCACGCCGTCCGTCCCCGTGCGGGCCGTGGACACTACGAGCGCGGGCGATGCCTTCTGCGGCTTCTTCCTGGGGGCGCGTCTGCGCGGCGAGGATGTCGCGTCGGCGATGCGCCTGGCCGCCAGGGCCGCCGCGATCACGGTGTCGCGTCCTGGGGCGGCGGAATCCATTCCAGACTTGGCGAGCGTGGGTTAGGGGACCTGGAGGAGGGCGGTGGTCCAGCCGTCGATGGGGCGGGGCGCGATTTCGCGGCAGCCGAGTGCGGCGAAGGCGTCGCGGAGCGGGGGATATTGTTCGTCGAGGATGCCTGAGAGGAGGAGCATTCCGCCAGGTCGGGGGAGGGTGACGAGGTGTTCGCGTGCCTCCATCAGGATATGGGCAAGGAGGTTCGCGGCGACGAGGTCGGCGCGGAAGGGGGGCTGCACGGTGTGGACGTCGGCCTGGACAAGGCTGATGTCGCGGACATCGGCGCGGGCGAGGTTGGCGCGGGCGTTCTCGACGGCGGCGGCGTCATAGTCGAAGGCGAAGACGGGGGCGTAGCCAAGGCGGTGGGCGGCAAGGGCGAGGATGGCGGTGCCGCAGCCTGCGTCGACCAGGGAGGCCCTGGGATGGGTTTCGGCGAATTCGTCGAGGAACTGCAGGCAGCCCATGGTGGTGGCGTGGGAGCCGGTGCCGAAGCTCATGCCTGGGTCGATGGCGAGGAGGATTTCGTCGGGGGCGGTTTCGGGTGGATTCTCCCAGGCGGGGGCGACGACGATGCGCCTGGAGGCGCGGAAGGCGTGGAAATAGCGCTTCCAGCTTTCGGACCACTCGGCGCGCTCGATGTCGCGCTCGGCGATGCCTCGGAGCGACGCGGTCAGCAGCGGCGCCCAGAGCGGCAGCATCGACCGCACGCGCGCGGCGGCGGCGCGCTGCTCGGCGGGGGTGTCGCAGAGGATATAGGTGATGCCCACGCCGTGTTCGTAGTCCTCGAAGCTGCTGACGGCGCCAGGCGGGAAGTCGAGCGCCTCCAATAGCTCGCCCAGGGACGCGGTGTCTTCCAGGGCGCTGCGGAGTTCGACTGCGTGGGCGGTGGCCATGGGACAACTGGGACGGGAGGGACGGCAGGGACGGCAGGGACGGCAGGGACGGTGATGGGATATCGTGTGCAGGCGGGCTTGCCCGCCTGCGCGATGAGATGACAGGGGCCAGGGCCTGGTGCGGGGCGGCTCGGTCAGTTGTCGCGGCCGAAGGGGGAGAGGTCGCGGAGATTGCGGATGATGCCAGGCATGACGGCGAGGGCGGTGTCGATGTCGGCGTCGGTGTTGTAGCGCGAGAGGCTGAAGCGGACGGAGCCGTGGAGGGCCTGGAAGTCGAGGCCGAGGGCGCGCAGCACGTGGGATGGTTCGAGGGAGCCAGTGGTGCAGGCGGAGCCAGAGGAGGCGCAGATTTTCGCCAGGTCCCAGAGGCGCAGGAGGATGGATTCGCCCTCGATGTACTTGAAGCAAACGTTGAGGGTGTTGGGGAGGCGGTGGTCGGGATCGCCGTTGACGATGGCGTCGGGGCAGGTCTCGACGATGCCCTTCTGGAGGCGGTCGCGGAGGGCCTTGACGCGGGTGTTCTCCTCGTCGACGTGGGCGGCGGCGAGTTCGGCGGCCTTGCCCATGGCGGCGATGGAGGCGACGTTTTCGGTGCCTGCGCGCTGCCCGTGCTCCTGGTGTCCGCCAGTGAGATAGGGGGCGAAGGGGGTGAACTTGCGGCGGAAGAGCGCGCCGATGCCCTTGGGGGCGTGGAACTTGTGCCCCGACAGGGAGAGGAAGTCGACGTCGGCGAGGGTGCCGTGGAGGTCGATGGGGATCTTGCCGATGGCCTGGACGGCGTCGGTGTGGAAGAGGGCGCCCTTGGCGTGGGCGAGGCGGGCGAGTTCGGCGACGGGGTAGATGTTGCCGATTTCGTTGTTGGCGAACATGACGCTGACAATGGCGGTGTCGTCGGTGATAAGGGCCCTGGCCTCGTCGAGGTCGATGCGGCCGAAGCGGTCGACGCTCAGGTAATCCACATGCACGCCTGCGTATTCGACAAGGGAGCGGCAGGTGTTGAGGATGGCGGGGTGCTCGACGGCGGTGGTGAGGATGCGGCGGCGGCCCTGGGTGGCGACGGCGGAGCGGAGGGCGGCGTTGTCGGATTCGCTGCCGCAGCTGGTGAAGATGATCTCCTCAGGATCGGCGCCCAGCAGCGCGGCGAGTTGCTCACGGCCGCGCCGAACGGCGGCGGCCGCGGGGCCCGCGAAGGGATAGACGCTGGAGGGGTTCGCGTATTCGGCGGTCAGGAACGGCCGCATCGCCTCGAAGACCTCCGCCGCGATGGCGGTGGTCGCATTGTTGTCCAGATAGATATGGTCGGAAGACATGGCGGGAGGAAATGGGGCTGGCCACGATTGCCAGGCCATTTGGCCTGGCACAGGACGAGTCGGGAAAAAAGCCCTGGCGCAGGGCGATGCGGGGCGGAGGTTATTTGGCGGCGGTGACGGTGATGGCGGGGGAGACGCGCTCGCGGAGCTTGGCCTCGATCCAGTGTTCGATGGTCTTGTCGGCGATGGCGCAGTGGGCGCATTTGCCGTGGAAGCGGATCTGGACGCGGTCGCCGTCGACATCGAGGAGTTCGGCGTCGCCGCCGTCGGCCTGGAGGCCAGGACGGATGACGGTGTCGAAGACCTCGGCGATGAGGCGCATCTTCTGGAAGGCGGTGAGGGGGCCTGCGTTCTGCTTGATGGCCTCGGCGACGGGGGAAGGCGCGCTCTGGGCGGGGGCGTTCTGGAGGATGTCGTCGAGGATCTTCTGGATGTCGGCCTTGCACTGGCCACAGCCGCCGCCTGCCTTGGTGTAGAAGGTGACCTGCTCGACGGTGGTGAGGTGGTTGGCCTTCACGACCTCGCGGATCTTGCGCTCGGAGACGTTGAAGCACTGGCAGACGATGCGGTCCTCGCCCTCGGCCTCGGGGGCGCCAGGCAGGTTGTACTCGGGGTGCTTCTTGCGGGCGTCGGCGAGGGCGGCCTGGAAGGCCTCCATGCCCATGACGGAGCAGTGCATCTTGGCCTCGGGGAGGGAGCCCAGATAGTCGGCGATGTCCTGGTTGGTCAGGCGCGCGGCATCGGCGATGGTCTTGCCCTTGAGGATTTCGGTGAGGGCGGAGGCGGATGCGATGGCGGAGGCGCAGCCGAAGGTCTGGAACTTGGCGTCGGCGATCTTCTGCTTGTCGTCGGTGAACTTGACGGAGAGTTTCATCGCGTCGCCGCAGATGATGTTGCCGACTTCTCCGATGCCGTCGGCATCGGGGATGACGCCGACGTTGCGGGGGTTCTGGAAATGGTCTTTGACTTTATCGGTATAGTCCCACATGGAAGCGGCCCTCCAGAGGCTGGAAACGCGAAAACCGCACAGGCCCAAGTTGTCGAGGGCGCATGCGGTTTTCAGGGGGGAGACGCGGTTTTTTCCGCAGTCAAGCGATTGGAATCACAATCAGTCCTCGGGCTTGGTCTTGGGGAGGCCCCAGGCCTTGTCGCCGTCCTTGAAACGGCCTTCCTTGCGGAGCTTGTCGACGCGCTCGTAGCGTTTGAGGACATTGCGCTTTTCGCTGACGGCGCCCTTGGTCTTGAGGCTGGGATGCACGGACATAGTGGGATTTCCTTAGGGTTTATGGTAGGTTATGATGGAAAGGCAATGGATTCAAGTCAAGTGCCATAATATAAGATGTCGGCGTGATTCTGCAAGCGGGTCATGGCGCGACTGCCTTGAGTTTGGCGAGCGATTCCTGGTTCTGGCGGTAGAGTTTTGAGTTGACGCGCCCTTTGAGGAACTCGGCTTCGAGTTCGAGCCACTGGATGGCCTCCTGGGGATTTTGGCGGAGGAGTGCGATGGCGGTGAGGTCGCGGCAGACGTTGTCGGCGGCGTATTTGACGGGGAAGGTGTTTTTGGCGGCCTCCTTGAGGCGGTGCGCGACGGGGCGGTATTCGGTTTCGGCGCGGGGGTAGTCTTTGAGGAGGAACGCGGCGTGCCCCCGGGCGACGGCGATGGTGTCGAGGCGGTATTGGTCGGGGAGGGTTTTCCCCGTGACGAGGATGAGGCTGGGGTGTTTTTCGTAGAGATCGGCGGCGGCGAGGAGGAGGTCTGCCTTCTGGTGTTCGAAGCCAGTGGCGACGGCGACCTCGAGGGCCTTGATGTTGGGCGGGGGTGGCTGCTGGATGGCCCAGGCGGCGACGAGGCTGTCGTCCTCCCAGACGGCGAGGTAGGTGAGGGAGCGGAACGCGGCGGCGCCGCCGAGGATGACGGCGGCGGCGATGGCGAGTTTTCGTGGGGGGCGGAAGAGGACGGCGAGGGAGCCCCAGATGGCGGCGGCGACGAGGTAGTTGTAGCGGTCGCAGTAGGGGAAGTCGGTGTAGCGGAGGAATCCGAGGATGGGGAAGATGGTGGTGCCGACGAGGAGGAGCGCGGCGAGGCCTGGCAGCCAGGAGCGGTTGCGGAGGCGGGCGGCGACGAGGATGAGAATGGCGGCGGCGGCGGCGGCGGCGGCCCATGGGATGGCCTGGTGCCAGCCAGTGAGGGGCGGGTAGATGGGGGAGAGGGGAGGCCAGGGTAGGAGGGAGGAGAGGGGATACCAGCCGAGGTTGTGGACGAGGAGGTAGAGGCGGTTTTCGAGGGTGCCAGCGTTGTCGGTGCGGGTGATGAGCCAGGAGGCGAGGGTGGCGAGGAAGGCGGCGGCGGTGGGGAGGAGGGCGGCCTTGAAGGGGGATGGCTGTCGCAGGAGATGCTCGTGGTGGAGGGGGAGGAGGTCGGGGTGGCGGAGTTGGAGGTCGCGGATGCGCTGGCGCCGCAGATGATGGAGGAGTGCGGCGAGCATGGGGAAGAGGGGGATGAGGGCGATGGAGGCGGGTTTGCCGCCGATCGAGACGATGGCGAGGACGGCGGCGGCGGCGCTCCATTTCCAGAAGGCGCGGGGATGGAGGCGGCTCTTGAGGAAGCACCAGAGGGATGCGAAGGCGGCGCCGCCGCAGATGAGGTCCTTGCGTTCGACGATCCAGGCGACGGATTCGACGCGCTGGGGGTGGACGGCCCAGATGAGGGCGGCTGCGAAGGCGGCCCAGCGGTTGGCGCCGAGGCGTCGGCAGCAGGCCATGAGGAAGAGCGCGGCGGCGGCGTGGAGGAGATAGTTGTGGAGGTGGTAGGCGATGTAGGCGGGGGCGGCGGTGCCGAAGAGCGTGCGGTCGAGCATCAGCGAGAGCATCGCGCTTGGCGTATAGAGATTCTGATAGGGCTTGGAGAGATAGAGCCAGACGTTCGGGAGGCTGAAGCGGAGGCGCTGGTTGTTGATGATGAAGGCGCCGTCGTCCCAGTTGTACAGGAATGGCGCGGTGACGTTGGGGAGGAAGAGCGCGAATACGAGGACGGCGAGCAGCGCCTCCAGCCAGTGGCGCTTCAGGAAGCCTCGGAGATTCGCGAGCCAGTCCGCCATGTCACCACTGGTTCAGATGGACCTGTTCGGGCGTGAAACGGGTGCGCGGCGGCGGGAGTTCCTCCAGCGGATATCCGATGGCGGCGGCGGCGACGGGGAGGATGCCGTCGGGCAGGGCGAAGAGCTTGCGCAGGGCGGCGATGCGCTCGACGTTGGGGTGGACTCCGAGCCAGCAGGCGCCGAGGCGCAGCATTCGGGCGGCGACGAGGAGGTTTTCCATGCAGGCGGAGCAGTCCTGGAGCATATAGGAGAGTTCGCCGTGGCAGGCGCGGGAGAGGTCGCCGCAGATGACGATGCCGAGGGGGGCGTCGGCGAGGAACCTGCCGTTGGGGAGGCAGTCGGCGACGCGCTTCAAGTCTTGCCGTTCGGTGAGGACGATGAACTCGGCGGGATAGGTGGCGCGGGCGGAGGGGGCGGCCATGGCGGCTTCCAGCAGGGCGGCAATCATCGGCTGCTCGACTGGGTGCGCGCGGAACTTCCGCACGGAGCGCCGCGCGAAGATGGGGTTCAGGCGTTCGTCGAGGGTGAGGCGCTGGCCGCTGTCGCCGAACTCGGTCTTCTGCTCGAGGATGCGGTTGACGATGGCGGTGGTGGAGCAGCCTGGCTGCAGGGGCAGGATGCGGATTTCGGCGCCGACGGCCTGCAGGGCGGCGAACTCGTCGCGGTCGAGGGACTGCGGGGTGTAGTCGCCGCCCTTGACATAGACGTCGGGGGCGGCGAGGCGCAAGGCGTCGGTGGCGCGCTTGCCGTGGAAGACGCAGACGGCGGCGACGCATTCGAGGGCGGCGAGGAGGAAGGCGCGGTCGGCGGCGGGCTGGATGGGGCGGGTGGGGCCCTTGAGGGCGGTCACGCTCTCGTCGTCGTTGATGAGGACGAGGAGGGCGTCTCCGAGGTCGGCGGCCTGCGCGAGGTAGGTGGCGTGGCCGCGGTGCATGAGGTCGAAGACGCCGTTGGTGACGACGAGGCGCCTGCCGTCGGCGCGCAGGGCCGAACGCCATGCGCCCAGGGCATCGAGGGGGATGATTTTCGACTGGGTGTCCATGGTGGTGCGTGGCGTCGGCGTGGCGGGCGGCTATTCCTCTTCCTCGACGGGGTCGAGTTCCTGGAGGATCTCTTCGGGGAGCGTGTCGATGGCGACGATGGAGGCCTCGTATCCGGCGGGCATTTTGACGCGGTCGCCGACGGCGTGGCCCAGGAGGAGTTCGCCGATGGGCGACTCGAAGGAGAAGAACTTGCGGTCGGGATTGGTATCGAAGATGCCGAGCAGGAAGATCCGCTCCTCCTGGGAGGTCGCGAGATTCTGGAGGGTGATGGCGCAGCCTGGGACGATGCTGCCCGTGATGGTGATCTTCCTGAAGTCGGTCGGCTTGACGTTGGCGAGTTCGCGCTGGAGTTCGGCCTGCTTCTTGTTGAGGTTGCGCTCCTGTTCCTTGGCGTATTTGTATTCCGCGTTTTCGGAGAGGTCGCCGTGGCTGCGCGCCTCCGCGATGGCGCGGACGTTGGCGGGCCGCTCCACGTTGACGAGATGGTCGAGTTCCTCCTTCTTGCGCTGGTACGAGCGCCCCGAGGTGACGCGGGGGTACTTCTGCGTCGCGGGCGGCGTGAACAACTCCTCGATGATGGGCTTGGCCGAGGGCGCGAGGGCGGCGATCTTGACCAGCAGGGACTGCTTGTCGCTGGCGGAAAGCAGGGGGAGGTGCTTGATGCAGTTGAGGAGGTTCTGGACGGCCTTGGCGCGCTCCTCCTCGGGGGCGCCGTCGGCGATGAGGGTGCGCTGGAAGCTCTTATCCTCCAGGAGCAGTTTCATCATCTGGCGCTGGCTCTTGAGGTAGTTTCCGCGGAGTTCCTGGTGGAGGGTGCGGAAGAGCAGGAATGCGTTGGAGAGGTGCCTGGTGCGCTCGGCCTCGAAGGCGGCCTTGGCGGCGCGGTCCTTGGGCGGGCGGGCCTTCCAGAGCCAGAAGTAGTGGTCGGGGGTGGGGGTGTTGCTGTTGAAGGCCTTGAAGACCTGGGTGGAGAAGTCGCCTGGTTTTCCAGCGTCTTCGAGCACCTTTTCAGTATGCGTCCAGAGGCGGTAGGGGAGTTGGAGGGTATGGGTGACGAGGTAGTCGTCGCCCATGATGACGCCAGTGATCTGCATCCAGGGGAAGACGAGTTTCCCCGTCATCTTATCGGTGATGGTGAGGAAAATCTTGATGTCCCGCCAGACGACGGGGGCGGGGGTGATCTTGCGGATGCACTCGGCGAGCCACTCCTGGAACTTGGCGCAGCGCTGGATGGAGGAGACGACGGCGGCCCAGCGCGGGGCGACGTCGGGGCGGCCTGCGTCGCGGGTCAGCAGGTTGGTGAGGTTGTCGAAGTTGGGGTTTTCGGTGTCCGCGATGCCTGCGCCCTCGTTGGCCTTGTTGATGCGGATTTCGAGTTCGGCGAGGGAGCGGCTGTGGTCCCAGCGCTGGGAGAGTTCGGTCTCCTTTGGGGTGGGGGCAGGGGCGGCTTTGACGGGCTGGGGCGGCGGGGGCGGGGCGCCAGTGAGGACGTCGAATTCGGCGGCGGTCATGATGCCAGGCACCAGCATTTTGTAGATGTCCTCGTTGGAGACGGGGTTGAGCGCCTTGATGCTGGCGCGGGCCTCGCCCTCGAATGCTTCGCGGGACTGGAACGGGGCGACCTTCTGGTGCTGGAGGATCTTTGCGAGGGAGGAGCCGCTCTGGATGCGGATGTAGGTGTCGAGGAACTGGTCGAGGGGGATGGTGCGGGGGCGGTCCGCCTGGATCTGGACTTCGCAGTTCAGTTCGTCGATGGCGGTGACGACGCCGCCGATGCACAGCCCGAGGTCGTAGCAGGAGTCGCCGACGTGGAGATCCTCATAGAGGGCGAGGCGTTTGGCGGCGTCGAGGACGGGGAGGTCGGGCTTGCGGAACCCGAGGATGTCGGCGATTCCAGCGGGGTTCTGGCAGTTTGGGAAGAGGTTTTTGAAGAGCAGGACATAGTGGTCGCGGAGGGCGACGGAGTCGAGGCCGCAGTCGAGGAGGGCGCGCAGGAGGCGCGCATAGGTCTGCGGGATGGTCTGTCCAGGGACGAACTGCTTGAAGGTGGGTTCGATGCCAGTGCGCCATTGTTCCTGGAGGTCGCTGGTCCACTGCGGGGCTTTTTCGCCTGCGAGTTCGAGGATTTCCGCGAGATCGGCGATGGCCTTCTGGTTTTGGGCTCTGGCCTGGGCGAAGAGATTGGGGAGGACGGAATCTTTCTGATAGGTTTGCGAATCGGCCATGGTAGTTGCGTTTGGGTTGATTGTTTTTTGGTCTGGTATGATTGGGAGGGCGCTATTTGTGCTTCCAGTTGTTCAGGGAGCGGAAGTTCTGGTGGACGTGGTCGGCGATGTTCCGCGCCTGCTGTTCAGTCCAGATGGGCTCGATGGTGCAGACGTCGCTGACGATCATCTCGCGGGAGAAATGGGAGTATCCGACATACATTCCGTCGACGGCCACCGCATAGATGAGGCCCGCGTTGTTGCCCGCGATCTGCTGCATGGCGTGGACCTGCCAGGGCGAGACGTGGAGGTGGATGCCGTAGAGGCCGTTCTTGGCGGGGCCGTAGACTTTGGCCTCGGTGCAATGGCGTGCGTCGAGGAACGGGAAGCGTCGGATGGAGCGCTCGTAGTGGAGGTTGGTGTCCTGGACGCTGGTGACGAGTTTGCTCGTGGCGAGCATGGGGTTTTCGAACTCGTGGAGGGAGAGGACGAATACGGGGTCGTAGAAGGGGTTGTCGAACTCCTGGCACGAGTTGGCGAGAAGGAGGAGCAGCGGCAGGAGCAGGATGGACAGGCGTTTCGGCATCGGTGGCGTGGCAAACAAAAAAGCCATCCGCGATGGGATGGCTTTTCAGGTGGAAATGGGATGCGCGGCGCAGGCAATGGCGGCGGCCATGCGGGTCATGGGGCACGCGCGCACCGTGGCCGGGCGTTTTTCAACGCGGCGGCCACGCCCCATGAGAGTTCGGATGGATGCAATCGGAGAGTTCATGTCGGTTTCTGGCAAGCGCCTTAATATAATCCATCCGCCGAAAATCGGAAGTCGGCGTTCAATGCGGGCGGGATTCGGTTGCCACGGGGGGCCTCCCGCCGAGAACAGCGGGTTTATAGTAAGCGGCGGGACGTTGTCGGCAGGAGGCTGGCCGCGACGGCGTCCGTCCTGGAGTACACCGATGCCACATCCTGGGGAAACATTCCATAGTCTGGCGATCCTGAAGCACTGCGGGGGCGGCGGCTTCGGGGAGGTCTACCTCTGCCGCGACATCACGGGGCAGCGTCTGGCGCTGAAACTCATTCCGAAGGGGCGCGTGGGGGACGGATGGGAGCGCGAACTCAAGGGGATCACCCACTACCGCTCCATCGCGGAAGGCATTCCAGGCCTGCTGCGCATCTTCCATGTCGGCGCGGACGACGACTTCCTCTACTACACGATGGAGCCAGCCGATCCCGTCGACGGGGGCGATTACGTCCCTGACACGCTGGCCGCGCGGCTGTCGCGGGGGCCGCTGCCGCCAGAGACGCTGCACGAGGTGCTGCAGAGCCTGCTGGAAAACATCGTCGCGCTGCACCGCATGGGCTTTGCGCACCGCGACATCAAGCCAGACAACATCCTCTTTGTGCACGGTCGTCCGAAACTGGGGGATCTCGGGCTGCTTTCGCCGCTGACGGGGACGATGACGCAGTTGGCGGGCACGCTCGACTTCCTGCCGCCCGAGGTGCGGAGCGGCGACACGCCCATGGACACGCAGGCGTCGCGCCAGCGCAACGACCTCTATGCCTTCGGGAAACTGGTCTATTGCTGCGTGACTGGCAATGGCGCGGGCAGTTTCCCGTCGTGGCCGTCCGCGCTTCCGCTGACGCTGGTCAACAAACTCTATTTTCGGCTGGCGCGCCGTCTGTGCGACCGCGTCCCGCAGCGTCGTCTGGTGCGCCTGGAGAAACTGGAGCGGGCGTTTGCGCGGATCCGCCATCAATGCCTCTACGGCGAGACCTTCGCGGACCACCTGCGTCATGGTCTTTCGGCGGTCGTGGAGGAGGTGGTCTCGTGGCCGCGGCGGCTTGGTGCCAGCATCCGTCGGCGGTGGCGGCGCTACTGCTGCCTGGCGCTGGCGGGGGTGGCGCTATACGTTGTCGCGCGCCGCTGGCGGCGTTCGCATCGTCCGCCGTTGCCTGATCCCGAGTTGGTCGCGCAGGCCAGGGAACTGGCGGAGCGGAAGCGCCAGATGGAGGAGGAGATTCGGAGCCAGCGGCGCGTGTCCCTGCTGTCGGGGCGCTACACGGTCACGGTGCCGAAGGATTGGGAGGTCATGACGCGCGCCGACATCGAGAAGTCGCCCCGGAAACTCATCGCGGGGTTCAAGGAATATGGCCAGCTTGTCCTCACTCCGCCTGGGCCGTCGGAGGAGGCGCAGCGGCGCCGCATCTACGCGATCGCATGTCCGATGCCGCGTCGGGTGGTGAAGGGCATGACTGCGGAGCGGCGGCGGCAGTTGGTCGCGGAGTTCGCGGGAAAGGGGACGGAATTCACCCTTCTCGACTACCAGGAGCGCGTCGATCCGCGGCTGGGCGTGGATGTCATTCAGTGGTCGATTCTGTGGCGGGGCACTTCGCTGATGACGCTGGGGCGCTTTTATCTGGAGGAGGATGTCATGCTCGCCTTCTGGAGCGCGGTTCCGCAGAAGAACGAGGGCGAGATCGCGGACCAGGTGCAGTTTTTCGCGGTGGCCGATTCCCTGCGGCGGCACGATCTTCTGGCCGACCCCGACTATTCGCGGCCAGAGATCCAGCTGGAGTGCGCCGCCATCGGGACGCCAGCGCAGTTGCGCGCGTTGCTGGCGGCGCAGCCGCCGCAGGAGGCGTGGCTGCGCCGCGCCGTCATGGCGCAGAACTTCGCCAATGCGGACGCGTTGCTGGCGGCTGGGCTCAAGATCCCCGCCGACCTCTGGTTCCAGGTGGCCGACGCAGAGAGCCTCGCGGCGGCGGACTATCTCCTTGCCCATCATGTCCCGTGGGCGGAACTCCGCCATCCCGAGAAGGGGCGGAATCCGCTGGCGCAGGCGATTGCCCTGGACGAGACCGAACTGGCCGCCAAAATGATCCAGGCGGCCACGCTGGGGGAGTTGCAGAAGTCGGGGCAGGGAGGGCGTCACTGGGATCCGCTGCACTGGGCGATCATGTACGGCCGCCTGGAGTGCATGGACGCGCTGCTGGCGAAGGGGATGCGCCCAGGGCCATCGCAGGCGGGGGAGACGCCGCATCTGGTGCTGGCGGCGATCCAGGAGAACCCCGAGGTGCTGCGGCGGCTGCTGGCGTTGCCTGGGATTGATTTGGAGGTGCGCATCCCCTCCAGTGGCTCCACGGCGCTGCTCATGGCCGTGATTCTGCGCGCGCAGCACCCTGAGCAGCAGTTTCGGCTGGAGATCGTTCGGATGCTCGTGGAGGCGGGCGCGAATGTCCGCGCCCCCAACGCGGGGGGCTTCGATGCGGTTTACTTCGCGCTGCGCATCAACGACCCGGAGTTGGACGAGGTTCTGGGCGCCGCCATGAAGCCCCGCCCAGGGGCGGCGAGGGAGAAGAAATAGCGAAGGTTATGGCACGCCGATTCAGAACATGGGTTCGCAGACGATGGTGCGGTCGCGTTCGGGGCCGACGGAGACGATGCCGATGCGTGCCCCAGTGAGTTCGGCGATGCGTTCGACATAGCGGCGGCAGTTGGCGGGGAGCTGGTCGTATTGCTTGATATCGGAGGTGGGTGCCATCCAGCCGGGGAGGGTCTCGTAGACAGGTTCGACCTCGGAGAGCACCTTCATGCTGGCGGGGAAGCCCTTGAGGATTTGGCCGTTATGGCGGTAGGCGGTGCAGATCTTGACCTCGGGGAAGTCATCAAGGATGTCGAGGCGGGTGATGGCGAGGCAGTCGAGGCCGTTGAGGAGGGCGGCGTAGCGGACGACGCAGGCGTCGAACCAGCCGCAGCGTCGCGGGCGTCCAGTGGTGGCGCCGTATTCGTGGGCGATTTCGCGGATGCGGTCGCCAGTGGCGTCCTTGAGTTCGGTGGGGAAGGCGCCTTCGCCGACGCGGGTGGTGTATGCCTTGACGACGCCGACGACCTTGTCGATGCACTTGGGGCCGATGCCGAGTCCGACGCAGACGGCGCCCGCGATGGGGTGGGAGCTGGTGACGAATGGGTAGGTGCCGTGGGAGAGGTCGAGCATGGCGGCCTGGGCGCCCTCGAAGAGCACCTTTTTGCCCGAGCGGACGACCTCGTTGGCGAGGACGCAGGTGTCGGTGACGTATTGGCGCAGGCGGTCGGCGTAGCCGCAGTATTCGTCGAAGATGGGCTGGTATTCGAGGGGCTCGGCGCCGAATGCGCCGACGAGGATGCGGTTGTAGTAGGCGAGGGCGGTCTGGAGTTCGGCGGCGAAGGTGTCGCGGTCGAGCCAGGAGCAGACGCGGATGCCGACGCGGTCGGCGGCGCTGGCGTAGCAGGGGCCGATGCCGCGGCCCGTGGTGCCGACCTTGGCGGCGCCCTTGAGCCGCTCCTGGAGGCCGTCGAGCAGGCGGTGCCACGGCATCACGAGGTGGGCGCGGTCGGAGATGCGCAGCCCGTCGGCGGACTTCCCCTGGGCGGCGAGTTCTTCGATCTCCTGCAAAAGCACCTTCGGGTCGAGGACGACGTCGTTGCCGATGATGCAGGTGCATCCTGGGTAGAGGATGCCCGAGGGGAGCAGATGCAGGGCGAACTTGTGGCCGTCGGCGACGACGGTGTGCCCTGCGTTGCTGCCGCCCTGGAAGCGCGCGACGACGTCGGCCTGCGCGGCGAGGAAGTCGACGATTTTCCCCTTTCCTTCATCCCCCCATTGGGTCCCTACTACGACGATGTTGGACATGTTGCTCCTGAGTGTGTTTAACGGCGGATGGGTATGGAAGTGCGCGCGGCGATTTCGGCCTTGATGGCATTGCAGGTCCAGCCGCCGAGGTGGACCATGGAGGCGACTAGCGCGGCGTCCGCATGCCCCTGGTCGAAGGCGTCGATCAGATGCTGGACGGTGCCTGCGCCGCCCGAGGCGATGACGGGGACGGGGACGGCGTCGGCGATCTTGCGGGTGATTTCGAGTTCGTAGCCGTTCTGGACGCCGTCGGTGTCGATGGCGTTGAGGCAGATTTCGCCCGCGCCGAGTTCGACGGCGTGCCGTGCCCAGGCGACGGCGTCCCACTGGGTGGGGGTGCGGTATCCCTGGACGAAAACCTGGTATCCCGAGGGGAAGTCACGGGAGACGGGGACGCGCTTGGCGTCAAGGCCGAGGACGACGCACTGCCGTCCGAATGCGTTGGCGCCTGCGGTGAGGACGGCGGGGTTGGTGACGGCGAGGGAGTTGAGGGAGACCTTGTCGGCGCCTGCGAGGAGTGCGTTGCGCATGTCGGCGACGGAGCGGATGCCGCCGCCGACGGCGAAGGGGATGGTGACTTCGCGGGCGGCGTCGGCGACCATTTCGAGGTCGATGGGGCGGTGTTCGGCGGAGGCGGTGATGTCGTAGAAGACGAGTTCGTCGGCGCCCTCGCGGCAGTATTTCCCCGCGAGCTGGACGACGTCTCCGACATCGACGTTGTTCTGGAACTTGACGCCCTTGGTGACGCGGCGGTTCTTGACGTCGAGGCAGACGATGATGCGTTTGAGGAGCATTGCGGTCAGGCCTCCGTGGCGAGGAAGTTCTTGAGCAGCTGCATTCCCGCGTCGCCCGAGCGTTCGGGGTGGAACTGGGTGGCGACGAGGGAGCCCGTGGCGGCGGCCGAGGTGAAGTCGAGTCCGCCGTATTCGGTGGTTCCGGCGATGATGGCGGGGTCGGCGGCGTGGCAGTAGTAGGAGTGCACGAAGTAGAAGGGGGTGCCTGACGGGATGCCCTGGAAGACGGGGTGCGGCGGGTTGGCGAAGGCGACGGCGTTCCAGCCCATCTCGGGGACCTTGAGTTCGGGGTGGCCAGGGAACTGGAAGAGTTCGACGGTGCCTGGGAGGATGCCGAGGGCGGGGGTGCCGCCGTCCTCCTGGCTGTGCTGGAAGAGCAGCTGCATGCCGAGGCAGATGCCGAGGACGGGGCGCTGCCGCGCCACGGCTTCGCGGAGGGCGTCGCCGAAGCCGCGCGCCTGGAGGGCGGCCATGCCGCTGGCGGCGGAGCCGACGCCGGGGAAGACGATGGGGCCGTCGGGGGCGATTTCGGCGGCGTCGGCGCACTGGAGGGGGATGGCGCCGAGGCGTTCGAAGGCGAGGCGGACGCTGGTGAGGTTCCCTGCGCCGTAGTCGAGGATGGAGACGGTCTGCATGGTGGCTACTCCCACTCGATGGTGGCGGGTGGCTTGGAGGAGATGTCGAGGACGACGCGGTTGACGCCGCGGACCTCGTTGACGATGCGGGAGGAGACGGTGCGCAGGAGCGGCGCGGGGAGGTAGGCCCAGTCGGCGGTCATGCCGTCCTGCGATTCGATGGCCCTGAGTGCGATGACGTAGTCGTAGGTGCGGTTGTCGCCCATGACGCCGACGGACTTGACGGGGAGGAAGACGCAGAAGGTCTGCCAGAGCTTGTAGTAGAGCCCCGAGCGCTTGACCTCCTCGGTGAAGATGGCGTCGGCGTCGCGGAGGATGCGGAGGGTGTCGCGGGTGACGGGGCCGAGGTGACGGACGGCGAGGCCCGGTCCTGGGAATGGCTGTCGGAGGATGACCTCGTCGGCGAGGCCGAGCTGCCGCCCGACCTCGCGCACTTCGTCCTTGAAGAGTTGCGCGAGGGGTTCGATGAGTTTGAACTTGAGGTCCTTGGGGAGGCCGCCGACATTGTGGTGGCTCTTGATCATGGCGGCGGGGTTGCCGTTGATGGGCTGGGACTCGATGACGTCGGGGTAGGTGGTGCCCTGCGCGAGGAAAGTGGCGTCCCCGACGGAGCGTGCGGCGTCGGCGAAGACCTCGATGAACTCGTGTCCGATGATGTGGCGCTTGGTCTCGGGGTCGGCGACGCCGTCGAGCTTGTCGAGGAAGCGGTCGGTGGCGTCGACATAACGCAGGTCCATCTGGAAGTTCCGCCCGAAGAGCTGCTGGACGCCCTCGGCCTCGTTTTTGCGGAGGAGGCCGTTGTTGACGAAGATGCAGATGAGCTGGCGTCCGAGGGCCTTGTGGAGGAGGGCGGCGGCGACGGAGGAGTCGACGCCGCCGGAGAGCCCGAGGATGACGCGCTCGCCGCCGACGGTTTCGCGGATTTGTCGGACGGAGCGGTCGATGAAGGATTCCATGGTCCAGTCGCCTTTGCATCCGCAGATGCGGTGGCAGAAGTTGGCGAGGATTCTGGCGCCGTTGGGGGTGTGGACGACTTCGGGGTGGAACTGGATGGCGTAGAGCTTTCGGCCGTGGAGCTGGCAGGCGGCGTATTCGGAGTTGGCGGTGACGGCGAGGGTCTCGATCCCCTCGGGTTCGACGGTGACCTTGTCGCCGTGGGACATCCAGACGGTCTGGAGGGGTTCGAGACCGTCGAAGAGGTCGCCTGGCTTGCGGATGGCGAGCTGGGTGCGTCCGTATTCGCGGCTGGGGGCGGGGGAGACCTCTCCGCCGAGGTTGCGGATCATCAGCTGCATGCCGTAGCAGATGCCGAGGACGGGGAGGCCCAGGTCGAGGATGGCGGGATCCATCTGGGGGGAGCCTGGATCGTAGACGCTGGCGGGGCCGCCCGAGAGGATGACGCCTCTGGGCTGGAGGGCGGCGACCTCGGCGGCGGTGATGCTGCACGGGACGACGCGGCTGAAGACGCGGCATTCGCGGATGCGGCGCGCGATCAACTGGCTGTACTGCGAGCCGAAGTCGAGGACGACGATGGATTCCGGTTCGGACATGGGCGTTGCGGCTGGGTTAGACTTTGAGGGCGTCGGCGGCGACGGCGGTGGCGGCGTTGCGGGCGAGGAAGGGCTTGACGGTCTGGTCGAGGAACTCGGCGACCTGTTGCGGCGCGCGGCCGACGTATTTGTCCGCGCGGAGGGTCTCGGCGAGGTCGAGGTGGATGCCCGCGAAGTGCGGGTCCTTTGCGAGGCGGTCGAGGAGGTCGTTCTCGCCGCCGTTCTGCTTGACGTTGGCGGCGGCGGCCTGGGCGTTGACGCGGATGGCCTCATGGAGTTCCTGTCGGTCGCCGCCGGCCTTGACGGCGTCCATCATGATGTTTTCGGAGGCCATGAAGGGGAGTTCCTGGGCGAGGCGTCGGGCGATGACCTTGGGGTAGACGACGAGGCCGTCGGAGACGTTGGCGTAGAGGTCGAGGATTCCGTCGACGGCGAGGAATGCCTCGGCGACGGCGATGCGCTTGTTGGCGGAGTCGTCGAGGGTGCGCTCGAACCACTGGGTGGCGGCGGTGATGGCGGGGTTGAGGGCGTCGCAGATGACGTAGCGTGCGATGGAGGCGATGCGCTCGCTGCGCATGGGGTTGCGCTTGTAGGCCATGGCGGAGGAGCCGATCTGCTTCTTCTCGAAGGGTTCCTCGACCTCCTTGAGGTGCTGGAGGAGGCGGATGTCGTTGGAGAACTTGTGGGCGCTCTGGGCGATGCCCGAGAGGATGTTCAGCACGCGGCTGTCGACCTTTCGGGAGTAGGTCTGCCCGGAGACGGGGTAGCATCCTGGGAAGCCGAGTTTTTCGGCGACGATGCGGTCGAGGTCGAGGCACTTCTGGTGGTCGCCGTTGAAGAGTTCGAGGAAGCTGGCCTGGGTGCCCGTGGTGCCCTTGGAGCCGAGGAGGCGGAGGGAGCCGAGGACGTAGTCGAGGTCGTCGAGGTCCATCAGGAGGTCCTGGAGCCAGAGGGTGGCGCGCTTGCCGACGGTGGTGGGCTGGGCGGGCTGGAAGTGGGTGAAGGCGAGGGTCGGGAGGGCGGCGTGCTTCTCGGCGAAGGCGGCGAGGTTTCCGACGACGGTGACGAGCTTGCCGCGCAGCAGCTGGAGCGCCTCGCGCATCAGGATGAGGTCGGTGTTGTCGCCGACGTAGCAGGAGGTGGCGCCCAGGTGGATGATGCCCTTGGCGAGCGGGCACTGCACGCCGTAGGCGTAGACGTGGCTCATCACGTCGTGGCGCACCTCGCGTTCGCGCGCCTCGGCCACCTCGAAGTTGATGTCGTCCGCATGCGCCTTCAGTTCCGCGATCTGCTCCTCGGTGACGGGCAGCCCCAGTTCATGCTCCGCCTCCGCCAGCGCAATCCACAGCCGCCGCCAGGTGCGGAACTTGTGCTCCTCCGAGAAGAGGTGCTGCATCTCGCGGCTGCTGTAGCGCGCGCTGAACGGACTCTGGTAGGCGGAATGGTTCGACATGGCGGGAAATGGGGTGGGGCGGGGAATCCCGGCGGCAGGCGCCGCGGGCGCACGGACAAGGCGATCGGATCTTCCGGATCTTCCGGATTTTCCGGAGTTTCCGGAGTTTCCGGAGTTTCCGGAGTTTCCGGAGTTTCCGGAGTTTCCGGAGTTTCCGGATTTTCCGGATTTTCCGGGTCTTCCGGAGTTTCCGGGTCTTCCGGAGTTTCCGGGTCTTACGCCTTCAGGGCGTTGAGGGCGCCCTGGTATTTTTCGACGGTTTTCTGGACGATGTCGTCGGGGAGTTCGGGGGCTGGGGGCTGGTGGTTGAAGTGGACACTGTCGAGCCAGTCGCGGACGAACTGCTTGTCAAGGGAGGGCGGGTTGGCGCCGACCTGGTAGGATGCGACGGGCCAGAAGCGTGAGGAGTCGGGGGTGAGGACCTCGTCGCCGAGGACGAGTTCGCCGTTGGCGTCGGTGCCGAATTCGAACTTGGTGTCGGCGATGATGATGCCGCGCTTGAGGGCGTATTCGGCGGCCTGGGAGTAGAGGGAGATGGAGGCGGAGCGGAGGGCGTCGGCGAGTTTGGAGCCGATGCGCTCGGCGAGCTGCTCGAAGGAGATGGCCTGGTCGTGGCCGGAGGCCTCCTTGGTGGTGGGGGTGAAGATGGGCTGGTCGAGCTGGGAGGCGTTGCGGTAGCCCGCGCGGAGGGGGATGCCGCAGACCTTTCCGGAGCGCTGGTAGCTTTCCCAGCCAGAGCCCGTGAGATAGCCGCGGACGATGCACTCGGCGGGCAGCATGTTGAGTTTGCGCACGAGCATGGAGCGGCCGTCGAGGTCGGCGGCGTACTTGCGCAGGACGGCGGGATACTGGGCGACGTCGGCGGTGATCAGGTGGTTCTTGAGGCCCGTGAGGATCTTGAACCAGTTCAGGGTGACCTGGGTCAGGACGACGCCCTTGCCCGGGATGCCGTTGGGCATGATGCAGTCGAAGGCGCTGATGCGGTCGGTGGCGACGAAGAGCAGGGAGTCGCCCAGGTCGTAGACATCGCGGACCTTGCCGCGGATGGGCTCGGGAAGTTCGGGGATGGAGGTGCTCAGGAGCGCGTGGTTCTTGTCGTATTGCATGGATGGAAATCCTCTGTTTGCGGGACGGCGGGAAAACTCTAAATGTAAATCCTAATCTGGATTCTGGCGGCGGGGGCGGCAAAAAGCGGGTCAGGTGGTGATGCGGGGGCCTGGCTGCATGCGGCAGACGGGGGTGTCGGGGGTGAAGCAGCCGATGGCGCGGAAGATGTCGTGGGCGATCTTGAGGTGTCCGTCGCCGTTGGGGTGGAGGGGGTCGCTCAGGAGGTAGAAGCGCTCCTGCAGGGGGAGGGCGCTCCAGAGTTTCCAGTGGTCGATGCAGTCGATGGCGTGTTCTGCGGCGAAGGCACGGAGGGCCTCGGCGAAGTCGCCGACGGTGGCGCGCTGGGGGTTGAGCTGGACGACGGGCGGGATGGTGGTCTGCAGGACGAGGGTGCAGTCGATTTCCTGGAAGCGCAGGCGCAGGGTCTCCAGGTTGGCGCGGAACTCCTCGACGGTGAAGCGGGTGCAGTCGTTGGTGCCGATCATGACGAAGGCGGCGTGCGGGCGGAAGGCGGCGGCGCGGAAGTCGAAGTCGAGCAGGAGTTCGGCGGCGGTGAAGCCGCTGTAGGCGGAGTTGAGGACGAGGTCCTGCCTGCGGCCCATCTCGTAGACGACGTGCTCGCGGAAGATTTCGGGGAAGCCGCGGCCGCCGAAGGTGTGGAGGGCGCCGTGGGTGATGCTGTCGCCGTAGAAGAGCCAGCGGACGGGGGATTCGGAACGGAGGAGTTCGGAGACTGGATGTGGCATGGCGGGATTCCTGGTTGGTACGGCCGCATTGCAGGCGGCGCGGTTTATAGTACTGTAAACGGTCAAATGGAAGTGCGCGGGAGGTCTGGATGGACGAGGCGGAAAAGGTGCGGAGGGTGGCGCGGTGGCCAGGGGAGCCAGTGGCGGCGTCGACGATGCTGGCCTATGTGGAGGCGGCGCTGGCGCCCGAGCGGCTGGCGGCGCGGCAGCACTATGTGTTCACGATGCCAGGGGTGCGGCGGGCGGGGGACACCTGCTTTCGGCTGCGCATCTGCTGGTATGAAACGCGCGGCACGGTGGAGTTGCGGGGGAACTACGACGGCGTCGTCTCGACGCGGTGCATCCAGGACGGGGAGGTGGTCATCGGCAGCTACAATGCGGTGGCGCGGGAGAGCGAACCGCGGGCGCTACTGGACTACGGCGGCCTGACGCTGGCCTTCCATCTGCACCATATACGGGTGCACTACTGCCATTTCGACCACGGGCGCACGTTGCGGAACATCTACTACCACACGGCGAAGCCCGCCTCGGGGGCGCTGGCGCTGCTGGTGGAGGCGCTGGACCTGGTGATCCACGAGACGGGCGAACGCGACCGACAGGAGCGCTGTCAGGCGCTTCTGGAGGCGATTCTACGGCAGGTGCGGCACGAGTTGTCGCAGGCGGAGGAGGTGGAGCAGTCCCCGCGGATGCGGCAGGCGATGCGGATCAAGAGCTATCTTGAGCAGAACTTCACCTCGGCCATCCGCTGTGCGGAGGTGTGCCGTGAGCTCCGCATCAACCGCTCGTATGCCGCGACGATCTTCCACGCGGCCTTCGGGACGACGATGAACGACTATGTCCAGCAGCTGCGGCTGGAGGCGGCGGAGCAGCTGCTCGCCAGCGCGGACGATCTGCGCGTCGGGGAGGTCGCCGAGAGGTGCGCCTTTTCGGACGCGGGATATTTCACCAAGGTCTTCCGTCGCCGCTACGGCATGACGCCAGGTGAGTTCCGCCGCCGCCGCCGAGACGCCGTTCCCGAAGGAATGTAACTGCGGCGTCCCGCTAATACTCCTGACTTTTCTGGGACATCTGGGACATCTGGGACATCTGGGACATCTGGGACATCTGGGACATCTGGGACAACTGGGACATCTGGGACATCTGGGACAACGTTAGGAGTATTAGCGTCCCGCCGTGGCAGGCGGGTGAGCTCGCTAACTTTTTTGGCTTTGAAAGCGTGCCTGGCCGCGCTGGAGTGAATGTTCACAGTGGCAGGACGCGGATGCGGATGTCCTGGAGCATGCATTCGCAATCGGGGAGGCCTCCCGCGCAGTAGGCGAGGAGGAGGTCGTCGCCGTGGAAGAGCATGGCGGTGTAGGCGAAGCCGTGGTCGGGCGCGTCCTCGATGACGCGGTGGTCCTTCCAGGTGGCGCCGTCGTCGTCGCTTTTGGCGATGACGAGGGGGGTTCTTCCCATGACGGCGGGGCCCGTGGCGGCGAACTTCACGCTGCGTTCGGGGTGGTAGTCGTTCCAGACGGCGTAGAGGCAACCGTCCTTGGGGTTGCGCTTCATGGCGAGGGGGGCTTCGGGGGAGGGGAACTCGGTGGCGGGGACGGGCGGGGTCCAGGATTCGCCGTGGTCGTAGGACCAGGTCTTGTATTGGCAGCCGCCGCGGGTGCGGTACCAGCCGAGGATGCGTCCGTCGGTGAGTTCGGCGACGCCAGGTTCCATGAGGCCTCGGGAGAGGTCTGCGGGCGGGAAGCAGCCGACGCGGGATTCGCGCCAGGTGGCGCCCGCGTCGTCGGAGAGATAGAAGAGTCCGAGGCCAGGGGTGGTGATGCGGGCGTTGCCGCCGTAGCGGTGATGGGAGACGGGGAGGATGAGCCGCCCTGATTTGAGTTGGCGGAGGCAGTCGTTGACGGCGACGAGATAGACGGCGGGGGCGTCGCAGATCTCGACGGGGGCGCTCCAGGAATGGGCCTCGTCGGCGGAGAAGTAGACCTTGGGGCGGCAGTCGACGGCGGGGATGGTGCCGCAGAGGCAGACTGGGGACTGTCGGCCGTCGGGGGCGGTGCGGTCGTCATGGCCGGGAATGCGGGTCTTTTGGAGAACGACCATCGCGATGCGTCCGTCCTGGAGGCGGAGGAGGGAGACGGACATCACGTTCTGGCTCTGGTTTCGGATGATGACCTGTGGTTCGGACCAGGTGTGTCCACCGTCGCGGGAGCGGATGGCGGCGATGTTGGCGGAGCACTCGTCATGCCAGTCGCCGCCGTAGTACTGGGTGTAGGCGAAGAGAATGGAGCCGTCCGCGAGTTCGACGAAGGCGCCTTCGGAGTTGCGGGGGTTGTTTTCCCCGTGGGGGAGGAGGAAAAAGGACATGGTTCAGGGATTCAAGAGATCAAAGGGATCGAAGGGATTGGAGGGACCCAAGGGACCCAAGGGACAAAGGGACCCAGGGGACAAGAGGGATTCAAGGGATCAAAGGGATTGAAGGGATGGCGGGGGGCTTGAATCCGTGGGGCGGGGCTTATGGGCGCATGACATTGGCGCCGTGGTACCAGGTGTAGTAGGAGCCGCCGTAGGGCTTGTTGATGTTGGGGAGGTTGATCATGGCGTTGAGGCCATGGGCGGCGGCGTGTCCGTCAAGGAAGAGGGTGTTGCAGGTGTCGGCGTGGCAGAAGTTGATGGCGGACCAAGTGGTCTTCTTGCGCAGGGTGTATCCCCCGAGGCCAGTGGAGGGGTCGGTGCAGCAGAGGAGGAAGTTGAAGGTGGAGGGGCTTTCGACCTTGGAGATCTTGAGGAGGCGGGTGGTGGTGGAGTCGACGGTGGAGAACTCGTAGATGGGGGCGGCGTAGGATTCCAGGAAGCCGTAGGTGATGTCCTTGTAGAGCGCTCCTGAATCCCCGTAGTACTGCTGGGGGAACGTCTTGTTTCCGGAGGGCGCGTAGCGGGTGGGCTTGGCGGAGGGGCAGAAGAGGCTCTGGAGGCAGTCCTTGGCGTAGCCCTCCTCCCAGTAGACGTAGCTCCAGGAGCGCCCGGTCTTGAAGCCGTAGCGGAGGAGGTAGTCGTTGTTTTCGTCGGTGTAGAAGCGGAACATGAGGCCGAGCTGCTTCTGGTTGTTGACGCAGGAGACGCCCTTGGCCTTCTCGCGGGCCTTGGAGAGGGCGGGGAGCAGCATCGAGGCGAGGATCGCGATGATTGCGATGACGACGAGCAGTTCGATGAGCGTGAATTGTCTGCGGAGGCTGGTGGTCATGGCTGGGTTCCTGTATTCGGGGTTACTGGAGTTTCTGGAGTTTTTCGATTCGGTCCATGATGCCGCGGCGGCATTCGAGGAGGAGGTCGGTGTCGAGGGACCAGCGGTAGTCCTGGAAGCCGATCTTGAGGCCCTTGCCGCGGCACTCGTAGGAGGGGCAGATCTGGTCGGCGGCGTTCTTGAGATACTGCAATGCCTCCTTTGCGTCTGGATGGGCGGGATTCTTGGCGGCGAGTTGTTCGAGGATTCGGATGGCCTCGTAGTCTTCAAGGGCGTCGCGGATGGTGGAGATGCGGGCGGAGGGCATGGGCACGCCGTCCTTTTCGGGGTACATGATGATGCCTGAGCCGTAGATGACGCGGCCGTCGGGATAGCGCAGATGGGGGGAGCGGAGGGAGGCGGGATCCTCCCAGCCGCGTCCGATGGAGTAGTGGAGGATGCCCGATACGTGGTATTTCCACATCTGGAATCCGAACATTCGGCGGTCCATGACGGGGCGGTCGATGAGGAGGTGCCAGTTGGGGTACTGCTCGATGATCTCGCCGCGTGCGATGGCCTTCTCGATCTGGTCTGGCTGGAAGGCGCCGAGGCACCAGACGTCGGAGATGCCGATGGATTCCCTGGTGGGCCATTTCGTGGTCTCGATGAGGAGGTCGGGGGCGCACTGTCGGACGAGGAGGGAGACGTCGTGGCAGAGGCGGAAGTCGTCGCGGGTGTGGGGTTCGTCGACGAGGGTGATTCGGGTTCGGTCGAGCCATCCTTTTTCCTTGAGGTGGGCGGAGATGGCCTTGAGATAGGCGCCGAACTTGTTGCGGAACTCCTCGGTCATGACGCCGTGGCCCTGGGAGACCTGGATGCCGCACCAGGTGCGGGCGTGGTTGGCGGCCTTGGGGATGCCGTAGAATCCGATGGTGGGCAGGTAGATGACCTTCTGGCGGTATTTGCCGACGGCGAGTTCCATTTCCCTGTCCCATTCGGCGGTGTCGAGTTCGACCTTGCCGTCGGGGAGGAACTTGATGCCGATCGGGGCGCGGGTGCAGTCGCCCGAGAGGTAGTAGCGTGAGAGGATGCGGTAGAACTCCTCAAGCGGCGCGCCGTTGTTGATAGCATGGGTGACGGCGACGGTGTGGGTGAAGAGTTTTTCCTCGGGGAGGGAGAATCCGCGCACCCTGATGCTGAGGGGGATGTCGAGGGCGAGGCCGCCTGCGGCGGTGACCTTGGCGGTGGTTCGGTAGATGCCTGCGGGGGCGTTGGCGGGGGATTTGACGGTGATCCAGAAGGCGTGGCTGAGGCCGCCCTTGAGGGCGAGGTCGGGCGCGAGGCGCGGGAGGGGGTCGGGATACCATCCTGGCGGGCTGGGCTTGCCTGGGAAGGCGGAGACGATCTCGCCATAGACGTTGGTGGCCCGCAGGTTGGGGACCATGATGTTGCTGGGCTCGGGGATCATCACGTAGTCGACGCGGCGGACTTCGACGGGGATCTGCGTGCCGCCGAGGGTGAAGGGGGGGATGGCGAGATTGACCTTGGCGAGGTCGGTCTTCGGGGAGAGGACGAGCTGGAAGGATTCATATTCGTTGCCGGCGAGTTCGGCGGCCGGGCGCTCCTCGACCTTGACCTTGGCGAGGCGGTCCTTCTGGAAGACGCGCACGACGGAGGACTGGCACCAGGCGACAAGGCGGTCGTTCGCGGCGGCGGCGGGCAGGTCGACGACATTGCCGAGGATGGGCGCCTCCTTGCCTTGCGCGCCCTCCATGGTCTGGAGGTGGCGCTGGGCGGGGGAGGAGTCGGCGAGGGGCTGGGCCGAATCGTCCCAGAGGTAGGCGGCGATGGGGCCGTCGGGGGCGTTGCCCTTGGCGAGGGCGGCGACTTCGGCGGCGGAGAGGACGCGGCCGTAGATGTAGACTTCGTCGAGTGCGCCCTGGAAGGAGCCGCGGCCGATGTCGAAGCGGAAGGTCGGGTTGGGGTGGCGGTTCAGGAAGCGGACGATGCCCTGTCCTTTTTCCTCCTGTCCTGGGAGTTGCTCGGCGACTTTCTTGCCGTTGAGATAGGCGATGGCGGTGCCCTTCTGGTCGTAGGTGAAGGCGACATGCTGCCATTGGTTCAGGGTTTCGGGGAAGGCGTCGGGGGCCCAGAGCATGCTGGCGGGATAGCGGGAGCGGGTGTCCCAGAAGTAGAAGCCGCCCTGCCTGCGCTTGAGGAAGCTGAAGGATCCGATGTTCTGGAGGATGCCTGCGAGATGCCCCCAGCGCTCGGCCTTGATCCACAGGGCGAAGGTCAGTCCCTGGTCCAGGGCGAAGGGCGCGCGGGTCGGCTCGCTGAGGTAGGTGTGGAGGCCGTCCAGCCAGATGGCCTGGCCGCGCACGCCAGGGACGAGTTTGACGGGGCGCGTCGGCTGGGGGACGGGCGCGGGCGCAGTGGCGGGCTTTGCGGGCGCGGGCGCCGCGGTGGGTGCGCTGTTGTCCACGGGGATGGCGGTTTCGACGGGCTGGCGGGTGGTGCCGCCGAGGGTGACGAGGCTGCGTTTGGCGGGGCTGGAGTCGGCGAGGGGTTTGGCGGGGTCGTCCCAGAGGAAGGCGGCGAGGGCGCCTGCGGGGGCGTCGCCTTTGGCGAGGGCGGCGACTTCGGCGTCGGCGAGGGCGCGCCCGTAGATGAAGACTTCATCGATGGCGCCGCGGTAGGCGCCGCGGCTGGAGCCGTGCCCGATGAAGAAGCAGGTGCGCCTGGGGTTGCGGCTGAGGATGCGGACGGCGGGATCGTTTCCAGGGAGCTGTTCGGCGACCTTTTTCCCGTTGAGGTATCCGACGGCGTGGCCCTTCTGGTCGTAGGTGAAGGCGATGTGGTTCCACTGGTTCATGCGGACGGGGAAGGCCTTGGGCGCCCAGAGCAGGGTGGCGGCCTCCTTTTTCTGCGTGTCCCAGAAGTAGAAGCCGCCGCCGTTGCGGTAGAGGAAGGAGAAGGTGCCGATGTTCTGCAGAATGCCTGAGAGGTGGGCCCAGCCTTCCGGGCGGAGCCAGACCGAGACGGTGAGGCCCTGTTCGAGGTCGAATTGCGTGCCTGCCGCGTCGGCGAGATAGACTTTGCTCCCGTCCAGCCAGAGGGCATGGCCGCGGACGCCAGGGACAAGGCGGATGTCGGCGGCGGCGGCGAGGGAGGCAAGCAGCAGGAGGCAGGCGGCAAGTGCTTTCAGATGGCGGGTCATGGGAGGGCTCCTTGGGGATGAGGGAGAATGGAATATGGTAATATTATATGCGAAAAACGGGGGAATACAATGGGCGATTCGTTGATAAAATGGGAATATTGTTGGGTTTTAGGGATAGAAGGGATAGAAGGGATAGAAGGGATAGAAGGGATAGAAGGGATAGAAGGGATAGAAGGGATAGAAGGGATAGAAGGG
>JAEEGL014441359.1_pt1 | contig 48688 bp, 43 predicted proteins | sample 9134231 | NCBI WGS metagenome assembly JAEEGL01 (sample SAMN16246548, study PRJNA631951) | gut metagenome | biome: gut microbiome; feature: rumen; material: fiber-attached | host: Bos | place: Iran: Karaj | collected 2018-10 | reverse complement strand
TAGTTATATTACAAGGTATTTCCGGAACTGGTAAAACTTCCTTAGCTTATGCTTGGGGAAAATTCTTAAAACATGACTCATGTATTGCTTCAGTTCAACCGTCTTGGCGTGATAGAACTGAGTTATTTGGATATTTCAACGAATTTACAAAGAGATTTAATGAAACAGAAGTATTAAAAGAAATGTATATTGCTGGATATACAGATGATGTTTATACAGTTATCCTAGATGAAATGAATATCTCTCGTGTCGAGTATTACTTTGCGGAAATGCTATCTATTCTAGAAATGCCTAACAAAGATGAATGGATAGTTGAAATAGTTCCTAGTGCATGGAAAAATGACCCAGTTCATTTAAGTGGTGGTAAATTAAAAATACCACCTAATATGTGGTATATAGGAACAATCAATAACGATGACTCAACATTTATGGTTACTGATAAAGTATACGACCGTGCTATGCCAATCGATATAAATGATAAAGGTCAAGTTTTTGAACCAATTGATACTCCTGCACAAGATATTAATTATTCTTATTTAGATGGTAAATTCCAAGATGCTATTAAGAATAATCCAATTCATGAAGAGAACTTAAAGAAAATAGAACAAATGGATGATTATGTTATTCAACACTTCCGTATCGCATTCGGTAACAGAATTGTTGCACATATGAGAAAGTTTGTGCCTGTATTTGTAGCTTGTGGTGGCGATGAAATAAGAGGAATCGATTACTTCATAGCTCGTAAAATTTTAAGAAAATTTGAACAATTAAATGTTGCCTATATTAGAGATGAAATAGATGGATTTGTTAAGTTCTTAAATGATACTTTTGGTGAGAATAAAATGGCTGAATGTATTGAGTTCTTATTAAGACTTAAGAAAATGGCATAGGTGATATTATGGAAAAACTTAAGATAATTAAATTATTAGAGAATTCTAGTGAAAAAGATCAAGAAAGGTTTACAAATAATATCCGTAGTAGTCTTTTAGTTAATACTGATTTAAAAAGAGTAGAAACTGATTTTGAATGGTTAGATTTGATGGAAGATACAATAAGATATCTAGATAATATCTTAAGAAATCCTAATCGTTTCATTATTAATGAAGAAGAAATAGTTAAGATAGAATTAGCGAGAAGAACTACTGTAGAGAGTATTAGACACTTATCTAAGCATACTAACTTTATTCAAAAAATTGAAGATAATGGAGATGTTAAACCATCTAAAATACTTAATATTAATAAAGATGAAAGTTATGACACATATGAAAATAGATTAATTTATACTTTAATAGATAATATGCGTAACTTCGTCGAAATAAAAAAGAAGAGTTTAATCACGGCATCTAGTGTTAAAGATGTAAAAAAAGCTAAATATAATGCTCGTTCTAGCATAGGAAAAGAACAAGTATTTTTGGAATTAAATTATACATCTAGTTTAATAGATAAAAAGGATTTTCAAGGAGATGTTCCTATAGATAAGAGAATTCAAAAACTAGATGACGATATATCTATGCTTACTAACACCGAGGTGTTTAAAACACTAAAGAAATTACACGTAGCTAGAGTAATTCCTCCAATTAAGAAGACCAATGTTATTTTAAAAAATACTAATTTTCAATATGCAATGAAGCTATGGGATTATTTACAAAATCATGTTGCTGATGATACAAAAATAGTTAAAGCTAATAAAAAATATGAAGATAATGGTATATTAAAAGAGTATTTAAATAATACATTCTTATTGGATTTCTTAGCTATGGATACTTTAAATGAAAGTGTTAATAGAAAACAAAAGAAAGAAATAATAGAAGAAATAACAGAGAATTTAATTCAAAGAATAGTTGAATTAAACGTTGATTTACCAGAAAGTGAATTGAAAGAGAAAATAGGAGATAAAATAGCAATTATTAAATATCGTAAAGAAGCTAGTTTAATGGAAATTCAAAACACTTTTTCTCAACATATTAAGAGTTATTTAGAAAAGATAGAAGATTTAAAAATATAGGAGTGGTTCTAAATGAAGGTTATCCTAAGAGTTCTTAAGGGGATAGTAACAACATTTTTAGTAATTGTTTTATTAGTTGTTATTTTTCAAAAAGTTACTAATAATAAATTAGCTATAGGTAATATTTATATATTCCAAGTAGTATCTGATAGTATGGTTCCCGAATATAAAATCGGGGATATTATCGTGGTTCAAAAAGTTCCCGCATCTAATATAAAAATAGATGACGATGTAACTTATTTGGGAAAAGAAGTTAATTTAAAGGGATTAATTGTTACCCATAGAGTTATTAGAGAAAGAGAAGAAGAAGGAACAAAGTATTTTGTAACTAAGGGAATCGCTAATCAAATAGAAGACCCAGAAATAAGTCAAGAAGATATATATGGAAAAGTAGTATATCATACATTATTATTCTCTTTTGTAGGTAGATTGATGACTAATATTGTTATTTATTATTTATTATTTGTGGCAGTGGGAGTTGCTTTTGCCTACGAAATAGTCACATCATTTATACTTAAAGATGATGATGATAAAGAGGATATAAAAGATGAAGAGTAAATCTTCAAAAAAACGAATAATAAAACCATCAAGAATTATTTTCTTGATTGTTTTGATTTCAGCAAATACTTTTGCTTGGTTTATTTATGCAAGTAAAATTGACAATAGTATTGATGTTCACGTTAAAGGCTGGAATGTAACATTTGAAGCTAATGATAGCCAAGTAACAAATGAATTAAATATTATTGTAGATGATTTATATCCAGGTATGGATGATTATGAATATGAAATAAGTGCATATAACAATAGTGAAGTTACAGCAAATCTTTCGTATGTAATAATTGAGGCTAGAATACTTGGGACTACATATGTAACTGTCGAAGGAAGGGAATCCAGGGGACAACAAATACTTTCAGAAGATCTTACGAGTGCTGCTTTGGAATCTCAATTAGCTAGCGATTATCCATTCACTATTACATTATCAACATCAGGCACATTAATAAATATGAATAATGGTCATCAAGATTTTAATTTAGAAGTTGAATGGCCATATGAAAATAATCAAGATGAACTTGATACAACTTGGGGCATAAATGCCAGCACTTTTAAAGCTAATAATCCTACCTTGCCAAGTATTAGTCTTATAGTTAAGTTAACAATAACTCAAAACCCTAACTCGAGCTAGCGCTTTGGATAAAGTTAATATTAATATCTATAATAGCTTCACCATTAACAGCAGCATCAGCATCGTCTGCATTGTCCATTGTTTCGGTGGAAGCATTATCGTTCCAAGCTATGTATACACGGTAAGTATTTACCGTGTTTTGTTCATTTAAAGCATGTGAAGATGTAATAGTTGTAGAAGTTAAATTATTTAAAGAAACTACCTGTCCATTATTGAGACTATAACCTGTAAATACTAAGTCCGTTACGGTATTGTCTTCATTTTGAGAAAGTGTTATTGTTTCATTGAAAGCAACATCTACATCCGAAGAGTCTATTACAATATCAAAATAACCAGTGCTAGTTGGTGCAATTACTCCAGTTGCAATATTTGTATCAGTATCAAAAGTTGGAATTATTGTATTTGAAAAATCTGAGTTACTTAAAACATCTTGGGTATTAACTAAAAATGCCCATCTAGCAATAGAGAATTCACTATTAGCGTTTGCACTAGAAATATATTTAGCATAAGTTTCTTGTATCATGTTAATCAATAGTAAAAGAGAAATACATGCTAAAAGTATTCTAAACTGGCGTTTTTTCAGGATATTTATCACACACATTCCTCCTTTACTCTATACCATAATTATACTAGATATGTTAAGACAAGTGTTAAACAATACGTAAAAACAACAGAAATTTACGTTAATTATACACTATAAATTGTCGCCTATAGACATAGATAATAATTTTGGAATTTGTGTCGATTTTTTATATTTTTTAGTTGCTTTTTTCTCAAAAATATTTTATCATATTTATATATGATAGAGAGTATCATATGTTGGTGATGATTTATGGCCAAGGAAGTAATTGTAACAGCGAAAAAAGTTAAAAATCGGAAGAAAATATCACGTATTATTAGAATTAGTTTATTAATACTGCTGATATTTCTAATTGTGTTATATATAATTTTGGAGATTATATATAATGAAGGAAGATTTACAGTTATCTTGGATTCAAATCGAACCCTTGAAAGTGGATTGGCTGTCTTTGATAGTTTGAACAATTCTCATGGAAAGCGAAAACTGGAAGCAACTCCAATTAGATTTATGGATAACATATCATTTAAATGGATTCCGGAGAATGTTGACAAAGAAGCTGATGGGCCACATAACGGCGATAACTATATAGCGTATAGTTTTTATGTGGAAAATCAAGGAAACGATGTCCTGAATTATCATTATGAAATAATAGTTGATGACATAATTAAAAATGTCGACAACGCGATAAGAATACGGATATATCGAAATGGAGAAGATACAACGTATGCCAAAAAAAGTTCTTTGGGTAATGAACCAGAGAAAGATACGGTTCCATTTAAAGATATAAAAAATGCCGATGGCACAATAATCTTGGAAAAGGTTACAGACTTTAAGCCGGATGATTTAGACAGATATACTGTTCTGATATGGCTTGAGGGAGATGATCCTGATTGCACAGATGCTTTAATCGGTGGAGAAATAAAAATGCACATGGTAATTACAGAAGAACATACAGAAAAGGGTAGGAGTGAGAGACAATGACAAACAAGCAAAAAAATGAAAAGAAAAGGAAAAAACTAAGATCGTTAATATTATTACTATTTTTAACAATCATTATGTTTGGAACAGCAACCTATGCATGGTTTACTGCAAATAGAATGGTTACAATTAGTTCGTTGAATGTCCATGTAGAAGCAAGTAACGGATTACAAATTTCAACGGATGCTAGTTCATGGAAATCAGTAATAACAAATTCAGATATTACAACTTATGCATATTCAGGAAATACTAATATGGTTCCTGCAAATGTTACTAACGTATCTACAAATGGTGCGGTTAATTCATCAACAGGAAGAATGAATATGTATAAATCAGTAATTGGAACAGATACTACAACCGGAAAATATAACATTACAACTCAAGCAGATACTGAAACTGCTGGAACTACAGGAAACTTCATTGCGTTTGATATATTCTTACGTGTTGATAGTGACCAAACAATTTATTTAACATCTGATTCAAATGTTATTCCAAGACAAAATACTGAAGATAAAGGATTGAAAAACGCGGCTCGTGTAGCTTTCGTTAAACAAGGACATGGATTATCTACTGCAGCTCCTGGAACGTTGACTGCATTAAATAACCAAATTGCATCATCTGCAATTATTTGGGAACCAAACTGTGATACTCACTCTCAATTAGTTGTTTCACAAATTGCTAGCGAATATGGTGTTACATTAGGAAACCAACCAACAGATGCAACTTTAGGAACAACTGCTGATAATTTCACAACATACTATGGTGTTAATAAGGCAATTTCAAGTCCAGTAGATTTAATTCAATTAGTTAACGGAACAAATACTACAGATGCTGATGAAATGAGTCCGGATATTCAAACAATTTATGGAAATACTTCATATAATCAAATATTCCAATTAAATGCTGGTGTTACAAAATTCCGCGTTTATATGTGGATTGAAGGACAAGATATCGACTGTGAAAACGGTGCTACTGGTTCAGATATAGTATTCAATGTTCAATTAAGCACAGATTCAAGTGCTAATGGATCATAATAATAAAAATTAAGAAGATTTAATCTTCTTTTTTTATGCTAAATTCTTTAATTTTAATCTATTATATGATACAATAAATAATAGGAAAGTAGGCAGTTACATGTTGTTGAAAAATGCATTAAAACGTCGTAACATTTTAATAATATCAATTGTATTAATTGCTATATTTTTAATATTGCCTATTTTTAATACTTATAGTGAAGATATTACTGATTCATCTTGGGATGGAGTTGTATCTAGATCATTTTCGGGTGGAACAGGAACTGCAAAAAACCCATATCTAATAAGTAGCGCTTCTGATTATGCTTACTTTAAGGAAGTTTTAGAAAGCGAAGATGCTAGTGCCTATGTTAATAAAAATTATAAAATTACTAAAAGCTTTAATTATGGTGAACATGATATATCTATAAATAATACTATTCCTTTCGAGGGTTCAATCGATGGCTTAGGCAATACAATTGATAACGCAACAGTTACAAATGGTTTATTTAATAGTTTAGATGGAGCCAATATTAAGAATATTAAATATAGCACTTTGAGCATAACTAATAATAAAAATAGTGGTATTATCAGTTCGGAAACTAAGAGTTCTGATATATCTTTAGTAATTATTACTGGAAATGTTTTAGAAAACCCGGATTTAGAAGATGAAGAAGAAACATATTCAATGGCTGGGATTAGTTACAGTGACGAATCATCATCATTTAAAAATATAGTTTTAAATGTTAATGTTTCAGAAACTGTTAACTATTATTCAGTAGTTGGAACTGTTAATGAAACTGATTTAGAAAATATTTTAGTTCTAAAAGGACATGATTTAACATCTGATGAAACCGAATTAACCGGTGTTATTGAATTTGAAAAAGAACAAGATGAATTAATCATTCCTGAAAAAGCTTTAGATAATTTAAAAACGGATGATTATGAAATAATCCTTGATGATAATTATTTTACAATTCAAGAAACAATAGTTGAAGAAAAAGAAGAAACTGTTAACCCTTCTGGTCCTTCAAAAGCTCCATCAAGGAGTGCAAGTATATCATTACATGATTCTGGAATTAGTGGTGACAGTATATATATAAATGACTTAGTCGCAGATCAAAATTACTACACTGGTCGTAATTATATTGAACTTGATAACACCAATGGAACAATTCCTGATGGAAATAATCAAAATCTTTATACTAGTTCTAATTTAGCTACAGTTTATATTAGATATAGTGGCGCAGACATTAACTATCCATCAGTATACGGAACAGTTAGTGTATCAGAAACTGTAAGTAATTATTATTATTACAAAAAATTCCCGGTTTCTGAAGGCTACATTGAGTTCGATTTAATAGATAATCCTTGGGCTAATAGACCTAATGACATGGCATTTAATGGATGGGTAACAGATTTTACAGGAGCTGTAATATCATATGATAAAGACACTTATACAAGACATGTTAAAATTCCTGTTAGTGATATTAGTTCACCAATTTCAATTACATTTTATTCTAGCTGGACAGTGGCTTCTTTAGCTGAAACCACTGGTGAAATATCTTCGGAATTGAAAAGTGCTCAAATGCATGAAGTTCCAGGCACTTATGAAAGTGTAGCTGGTTATTATATTTCTGATCATATTGATAGATATGATTATTATCCAACTAATACAGGAGGTAACTTATATACTTTAGCTGGAGCTAGAATTACCGCTACATATTGTTATACCAGAAATGGTTGCGATTTTTTAAGATTAACACCTTCAAATGTGTATAATCCTAGATATGATTATTATTCAGTGGTTCCATATGGTAATAATGCAACAGTTACTAGAGTATATCCAGCAAAATTAGTAGCAATAGATTACTATACTACTGGTGATTATGTAGCTGGGTTATTTATTAGAGTAACTAGTGGAACAAATAACATATATTCAAATACTGGTGAAAAACTAACAACTTGTGGTGGAAGCTGCTATAAATTACTTCAATATAGTGATGGAACTGTAGATAATTCTCAAACATATTACTATTTGGCTACAAGAGATACAAATATATTTGCTCCAAACAGCACTTCTACTATTACTACTGGTAATATTTCTACAAGTGTTCCAATGACAATAACTGGTATAAATAATGGAACAGACAATAGTGATAATAGAGTAATTCAGTTAAGTAATAACTGGTCAATTAGTTCGGATTTACGCGTTGAATTCATTACATTCTACGTTAATGAAACATCAACTACTGTTGATGCATTTAGTTCGAGTGGTTATAAAATTTTAGGAAACTTTAATAATGTTAAATTAGGACGTGGCTTGAAAAGGTATACCACTTGGAATAATGAATATCTAACTGCTACCTCTTTTGTAGGAGGAAATGCTAATGATACAAGCTCACTCACAAAATATAAGATGATAGTTGAGTCTGGTTTCTATCAAAATGGTAGTGCAACTGGATATTCTTCATATGATCACCATGTTCAAGGAACGGTTATCTTGGGTAGCGATTACGATAGAATAGATAATAACAATGATGATTTAATTGTATATTACTGTTATGCTGGTTCATGGGGATCTAACTTATATAGTGATTCTGGAACCTCTAACACTTATGATGTGCCATCAGTTTATTCTATTATAAAAAGTGGTTCTTATGGAACTAATAAAGAAGACTATGCTGCTGGTGTTTATGTTGGTGGTAGAGCAGGAGGAACACATTATTCTCTTCGTGAAATATTAGTTGAAGGCGGATATATTTATAACCTAATAGGTGGTCCCGCTTCATCTAGTTCCAGAGCTTCTAAAAATGATATTATTATAAATGTTAAAGGTGGAAATATCGATTTGGTATTTGGTGGTGCTGGTGCTACCGATACCGTTGGTAATAAGATTATTAATGTTACTGGTGGAACTATAAATTATTCCATATTAGGTGGTTCAAATGCCAATGAATATGCCTCAAATACAACTAACCCATATGGTAAGATTGATGGTAATACATTATTATACGTTGGTGGTAATGTAACAGTTGGAACTAAAAATGATACATTATTTACAGTTCCATCTGGAGATGTTTATGGTGCTGGTAATGGCCGTAGTGGTGAACTTGATGTTGGTGCCGTTAATAATTCTCATGTAATAATTGGCCCAAGCGCTACAATTACAGGAAGCGTATATGGTGGCGGAAACAATGGAGCTGTTGGTGGAAATACTACAGGAACCTATCAACTTGATGGAAGTGGTAGTGGTAGTGGCGATACTACTAGTGGTGGTGTTTATGAAGACGGAACTACCGACAATAATATTCGTTTCTATGGTTCAAACCCGGCTAACTACATTCAATTTAACGGTGAAAACTATCGTATTATAGGTTTGTTTAATAATGTAAGTACTTCTTCTGGAGATAAGAATTTAATTCGTGTTATGAGGACAACAACTAGTTCAAATTATCAAGCCTGGGCAAATAGTTATATTTCCGGAGGAGGATACAGACATTATTCAAGTTATTATGTTAGAAATGATAATAATGCAACTAAATCAACAATTTACAATGCTTTAAATACAACATTTTATAACAACTTAAGTTCAACATATAGAAATTATATTCAAAGCGTTAATTGGCCTTTAGGAGCATATGATGTTACTGAAAGAACTGCTTCTCAATTCTACGATATAGAACGTGGATCAACTCCAGGTGATAACTATTCAGTGACTTCTTATAACTTTAATATTGGTTTATTTTATCCATCTGATTATGGTTTTGCAACTAATGATAGCACTTGTTTGGCATCTAATTTGAGTGCTTATGGTAATAATTCTGATTGTACTAGTGATAACTGGATTAAGGGCATAGTTACAAGATCAGCTTGGACAATGACTCCTTCAACATACTATGTTACTGGTAATTATAATTCTCGATATTATTATCATAGATATACACTTAATTCCAATGGTAATCTAGAAAGAAATCGTATATACAATGGTGGTTATAGCACTTATGCTGCATATCCTTCATTCTTCTTAAAAGACGATGTAACAATATCTGGTGGAACGGGAACTGCAAGTGATCCATATATTATTGGTTCATCTGATGATAGACTTACGGATATTATCTATGAATTAATGCATCCATCTACAATAATACCTGATGAACCTGATGAACCTGAAATAATTGTTCATGAAGATTCAGATTATCAAAATAGAACTCATATAGAAATAATTGGTGGAACAATATCTGGTTCTGTATATGGTGCTGGTAATAATAATGGTGCTGGTAATAATACAAAAGGATCAAATGGTAGAGTTGCTCTATCAAAAATAGAAATTGATATGACTGGAGGAAGTGTTGCTCAAGCAATTTATGGAGGAGCAAACTCTAAAGGTGTAGTTTATGGAGATGTATCTATTAACGTAGAAAATGGTTCTGTTGGTAGTGTTTATGGCGGAGGAAAAGGTGGATATGCTGATGCTAATAATCCAGGAACTTATGTTTCTTGTAATGTCGATGTTAATATTGGTAGTGAAGATACAACTAATTTAACAGTCTCTGGTTCTGTATATGGTGGATCTGCTTATGGTTCTGTTAATACTACAAATCAAAGTGATACAACATCTTCATATGGCGTTAATGTAACAGTTAGTGATGGTATAGTAACTGGCTCAGTATTTGGTGGTGGAAAAGGTGGAACTTTGGAAAATGTTAGTTATACCCCAAAAGTAGTAGGACCTATAACTGTTAATATTGAAGGCGGCGATATTGGTAAAGTCTTTGGTGGAAACGATTTAGCCGGAACACATGATAAATTAAATAGTATATTCTTAACTGGAGGAACAGTTGATGAAGTATATGGTGGAGGTAACCAATCTAGTGTTACTAATACTCATGTAACTTTAAATGGTTCAACTGTTACTAATCTTTATGGTGGGTCAAATACCTTAGGTGATGTTGCCACTACAGATGTTAATATAATTAGTGGAACGGTTCATAATATCTATGGTGGAAATAATGAAGGTGGAACTTGTGGAACAACTGATGTAGATATTACAGGAACTACTTCAATTACTGGAACGGTTTATGGAGGAGGAAACGCTGTAGATACAACTACAACAAATATAGTTTTAAACTCTGTATCCGGAAGTATTCCAAATGTCTATGGCGGAGGAAATAGTGCTAGTGTTACAACAAGTAATGTAACTAATAATGGTGTTGCTGTAACAAATATGTTTGGTGGTTCTAATTCCTCTGGAACAGTGACTACAGCAAATATTATTCACAATAGTGGAACTGTTACAACTTTATATGGCGGTAACAATGCTGGAGGTGCTACAGTTTCTTCAAAAATTGATTTTAAAAACGGAACTGCTACCACTATCTATGGTGGAGGAAACCAAGCAAATGGTGGAACTTCAGAAATAATAATTAGAAACGGAACAGTTGGGACTTTATTTGGCGGAGGAAATAGTGCTGGTTTAACTTCTTCAGATATTCATGTTATTGATGGAAGTTTAACAAATATCTATGGTGGCTCAAATAGTTCAGGAACTGTTACAAATACAAACATTTTAATAGATGATACAAATAATACTGTAACTGCAGTATTTGGTGGAGGAAATAATGCTCCAGTTGGTAATACTTCAATTGAGATAAGTGATGGTTCATTTACAAATATCTACGGTGGAGGAAACTTAGCACCTGCTACTGGATATACAGTAGTAGATATTAATGGTGGAACAACTACTGGTAATGTCTATGGTGGAGGAAATCAAGCTGGTGTTTATGGAACTACTACAGTTACAATTACTAATGCTACTGTTCAAGGTAGTGCTTATGCTGGAGGTAATGGTGTAACTGCAACAGTTGGAGGTAATACTTCTATAACAATTGATGGTTCAACTGTAATTGGAACTCCTACCTCAGTGCCTCCTCATTCTGGAAGTGTATTTGGTGGAGGAAATCAAGCATACACAGGAACAGAAATGTCTGATGTAACAACTTCAGTTAATATAGTTGGAGGCACTATTTACGGTAACGTTTATGGAGGTGCCAATACAGCGGTAATATATGGTAATACTAATGTAAATATTGGTGCTCAAGCCTTAACTAATAGTAATTTAATAAAAAGCGACATTTATATAAAAGGTCATATCTTCGGTGGTGGTGAAGCTAATGCAAGTGGATCAGAAATATACGACTGGTATTTCATCAGTGTTACCGAAGGAACAAATATTATTGTAGATGGTAGTAATTATAATAATCTAACAATTGGTGGATCATTCTATGGTGGTGGTAATGCATCATCTGCAAGTGGAGATAGTTACTTATTAATCAAAAATTATGGATCTAGAAGTAATATTAAGAGAAATGTTTCTATCCAAAGAGTAGATTATGTAACTATAGATAATTCATCTATATTATTAAAAGGTGCAATAGATAGAGCAAATGAATATGATACTGAATTATTCTCTGTCAGCCGTGTTAAATTATTTAAGATTAAGAATAATACAGAAGTATATTTTGAAACTGGAGCAAACTTATTAGAAAGATTTGAAAGTTTAGATAATAATAATAATTATGCGTCTGTTACAATAAATACAGATACAAATACTTTATCAAGAACAACCGATAATCGTATTTATATGTATGAAGGTAGAAACTTAAATATAGCAAAAGACCAACAAGTTACTGATTACGGAGAAGTTAAAGGAATGACTTTCTTTGGAATATTCAATTATGATAATGATAATAACGTTAATAATGGTATTTATAACAGTAGCTATGCTGCTGGAGCAACATTGCCATGGGAAGGAACATTTAGTCGTGGTAGTTATGTTTTAGGAGCTCACGTTGCAAATCATAATATTAAAGTAGACGGATTTTATAGTAATTTCATTAATGAAGAAACCCAAATAAATGAAGTAGATTATATTAATCCTACTCCTGAAAGTGGACGTTTCTATATGTGGTTTATTGGTGAAAATGTTATAGAATATAATGTTAACCTAGTTGCATCTAAATATTCTACTTTAGGTTCTGTTGAAACATCATTCTTAGAGTTCTCTAAACCTAATACTTCATTCCAAATATTAACATTTGATAGTAGTGAAATTGCTTCAGGTATTTCATTAATAGATAAAAATAATATTCCTAGAATTGCTGCGACTGAAAATGATGCTAATACTAAATTTGGATTATCTATGGAATCATCTAACAATGGTTGGCTAACAACTGGTAAAACATCATTCTATACTAGAGAGCCAAGTATTGGTGGAACAACATATTATGAAGGTGAAAATTCTAACGTTGTGCCAACTATGTTATTCTATTTATACCACTCTAAAAATATTTCATTAACTCAAGATTTAGGAACAGTAAGAATATCAGTTATGGCAATAACTAAACTTAGTGCTTTATCTAATGAAGTAAAAAGATTAGTTATAAATGTTAATATGTCTACAGCAATGTTCCAAACTACTGAATATGAAGGAGCTATGACTCCTGGTGATAAATATGAGTTATTTGCATCTACTGCTAATAACATAACTACTAAGAGTAAATTAAGTGCATATTATGGTATTTATGCTTCTAATACAAATCTATATCAAACTGGATATCATCGTGTTTTATCATCATCTTACATACTTCCAGTTGGAACAAAAATAACAATGTTAGATTTTGTTCAAGGAACCCCTGAATACTATTATCATGTTATTTCTCAAACAGATTATAACAATGCAGTAGCAGAGTATAATCTTGAAGGTGAATGCTCGTATGCTTTCTCATTATTTACTAAAATGGGCAGCAAGAGTAATACAAGTAATTATGTGGATGCAACTAAAAATGCCTTATATTATGATGGAACAGATAGTAGTGAAGAGTTTGTGTTCATTGTTGATTTTGGTGATACCCAAATAAACCAAAATCAACTAGGTAATACTCTCTTAATAGAGATGCGGGACGCTAATGAAGAAACTATAATAACTGTTTTAGGTATTCAACATTCTCAATTAACTTATAATTTATATGCTAATAGTGATTCTCAACTAGATGTTACAATTACACCTAGTGATAATCCATTATATATTGGTTATGATGATATATTTGATGCTGTAATCGGCTATGAAAGTACAACTTTAAATGGTGTAAGTATTACTGATACTCAATATTTTGATAATAAATTAGGGGCACAAATATATATTAAGAATAGTCAAGGAAATGTTTTATCTGGAACAGACTTAACCGGAACATATTTTATGGTGGATAATACTATTTACTATCCGGATATAAATGGCTATACCCATATTAAGTTAGCTAATAAAGTAGGTAATACAGAAAAATGGTTGATTTTTAATAGTGATAACTCAACATTAGCCTCAGGTAGTTATACCTTTGTAGTAGAAAACTTTGCATCTCCAGATGGAATATATTATAGTAAAGGTAACCCAACAGTTACTAATATTCCAATAACTATAATTAGCAGTGTCTATGGATTAAATCCAATTATGGATGATGATAGTGTTATCTTTAGTGCTAATAATGATAAGAATTTAAAATTTACAATTAATTATACTTCATTATTAGAAAATCCAAATATTAGATTAGCACTATACCGTAGAAAATATGATACAGTATATGATACTAATTATGAATTAGTAGATTTACAAGATTATATAGATCAACAATTATTTGGAACGACTAATACTAATGAATATTTACTGGTTGATGATCCAAATGCCGTTAATGAATTTGTATTATTAATGGAAGATGAATTATTAACCGGAACGTATAGGTTGGCATTTAGACTATATGATAATGATACAATGATTGGTGAAATAATAAGATATATAATAGTAAAGTGAGGTAGCTATGAATAAAGATTTAAAAGAAATATCTAACGAAGAATTATTGAAACTATATCGTCTAATAGTAGAACATCAAGAATACTTAAAATCTGAAAAAGAAAAAGTTGGAGAAGATAAACATGAGTGAAGAATTATCAAGTAAATATGAAGAATTAAAAGGTATTATTGATGTTCTACCAACTAATACTAAATATAATCGTAAAAGAAAATATGATTACATTATAGAAGAAGAAAAAAAAGACGAAAAAAGATTAAATGATATTAAAAAAGAAATAGAGTTTAGGATAAAAAAATTATTAGATTTAAAACCTAATCCGGAGTTTAGAACTTTAGAAGAAGAAATTAATAAGTGCAACGTTATTAATGAATGGAATCCTTACAATACTTCTTATGAAAAGATGCATTTAGATTATTATTTATACCAATTAAATAGGTATTATAAAGAGGATTTAGAAAGCTTAAATGATTGTATTTATAGAATATTAGAGTCTTTTAAAAATGTATCTATTAATTTAAATAAGGAAGATTTTAGTTTTAATAAATTCTCTAAAGAGTATATGGAAAAAATATTTAGTAATGCATCTTCAGAAGAATTAGCAAGTAGTTTTGAAAGTTTATATTGGAAAAATCCAGAAATTATAAGAACAATAGAGGTTAATTTCAAGAGTCTTTATTTAAAAAATGAAAAATTAATAAATAAATACTATGAAACAAGACATGAAGAATTTTTAAAAAGTCATCAAGACTCCGAGTTGTATAATATGCGTATTGATTTAAGTCAAAAGTTAAATAGTTTAAAAAATATAGATAAATATTTAATATTTAAAAACTTTCAAGAAGGAACTTATCAACTTGGGGATTATAAAGACATGGATAATAAAAAGAGTAAATATTTTTCAGAAGATAGCTATGATTATAATAGTTTAATGGAATTGTATAATATCTTAAATGAATATAAAATAGTTATTAATTATAAGTATTTATTTACTGATATGAAAGACAAATTAGAGAAAAAAGATACTTTGAAAAATGTTAGGGCAACTACTTTGAAAAAGATTAATTCTGAAGAAGGAAAATTAAATAAAATTAATAAAAAGCAAAGTAAAAAGCCGTTGTTTGGCAAGAAAAAGTATGATGAAAAATGGATTTTTGATTATAAAACATCATTAAATAATATTATAGAATTGTATAAAGAATTAGATACATCTAATTATGATGAATTAGTTTTTACTAAATTAAATAAAGATTCTGATTTATTGGAAATATTAAAGTTAATAACATCTAATTATTTATATTTTGTTAATAAAACTTTAGAAGTTAATGAAGAAGAGAGTATAGCAACTATTAATGAAAAATATAATAAATTAAGAAACTATATTAATACTAATAATTTCTATTTGTTAAATAACATTCATCTATTAGATGAATTACAATTAAAGTCTTTAATAGTGGATAAATATAATATAGAACATATAAATATTACTATAGATCAACTATTAGATGAGAATATAGATAATACTATTTTAGATATTAAAAGAATAATCGAATACGAGGATATTGTAAAATCTGGTATTAAATTAGATGATATTTCATTATACTTAGAATATCAAAAATTAACTAATTAAAAACTATAGATTAATCTATAGTTTTTTTATATTTCTTTCCTTGATATGTATCTCTTTTAACCATTTCTTTGTCTATATCATTAAGGACACAAAACTTTTTTAATAACCAAGTTGGAGCAATTAATTCTTCTTTAATTGGATCGCCAGTAATTCTTTCAATAACTATATCAGGATTTAATAATTCTAGTTGTTTAACTACTATATCTATGTATTCTTCCTTAGATAATAAAGAAAATTCTTTATTATCATACATCTGTGCTAAGGGAGTATTCTTAGATACATAAAGCATATGTATTTTTATTCCATCTATTCCTAAATCATTCAAATAATTAATAGTATTTAACATATCTTTTTCTTTTTCATTTGGTAATCCATTAATTACATGAGCTACGACAAAAATATTTCTATCTTTTAATTTTTTTACTATATTAGTAAATGCTTGAACATTATGACCTCGATTTATTAGTTTTAATGTTTTATCGTTACTACTTTGTAATCCTAATTCAATAGTTAGAAATGTTTTTTTATTAAGTTCTTCTAAATAATCTAAAACTGCATCACTAATAGTATCTGGTCTTGTTGCTATAGCAAGTCCTACTACTTTAGGATAGTTAATATATTTTTCAAAAATACTTTTTAAATTATCTAAACTATCATAAGTATTAGTTCCAGATTGATAATAAGGGATATATAGACTATTGGGCCATTTCTTTTCCAATATTTTTATATTCTTAATAAATTGTTCTTCTAAAGAATCATTATTCTCAATAATATTGGCCCTACTACTATTATAGCAATAAATACATCCTTGACCATTTTTCTTGTTTGGACAACTCATATGAGCATCCAATGGAACTTTAAATACTTTACTATTAAACTTAGAACGATAAAAATAATTTAAAGTTTGATATCTTTTATTATCTAAAGAATATTTAAACATATCACATCACTAATTAAATAATATACCTAATAAAATATTTTTGTGCAAGTTATAAAATTATGTTACAATACTTAAAGGTGATATTATGCTTGTTTATGGAAGAAATGTTTTAAAAGAATTAGATAAAGATAAAATCCGTAAGATATACATTAGTAGTTCGGAATTAATTCCTTATTTAAAAGAAAAAAATCTTAAATATAATATGGTTCCTAAACAAAAATTAGATACAATGGTTGATGGTAATCATCAAGGTATAGTTTTAGATATATTGGATTATAATTACTGGACTATGGATGATATTGAAGGAGATTTTATAGTTATCCTTGATCACTTAGAGGATCCCCATAACTTTGGAGCCATAATCCGCAGTTGCGAATGTGTGGGAGTAAAAACTATTATAATTCCTAAAGATAGAAGTGTTTCGGTAAATGGCACTGTAGAAAAAGTATCTGTCGGGGCAATTGAACATGTAAAAATAGTTATGGTTTCTAACTTAGTAAACGCAATTAATAAATTAAAAAAGATGAATTATTTTATATATGCTGCGGATATGGATGGAGAGAATTATCAAACTATGAGTTATGCTCCTAAAAAAGTTCTAATAATTGGTAATGAAGGATCTGGTATTAGTCAAATTGTAAAGAATAATAGTGACGTAATAATAAGTATTCCTATGAAAGGAACTATTAATAGTTTAAATGCTAGTACATCAGCAGGTATTCTATTATATGGTATGACCAGAAATGATTAGTGAAGATATATTAAATACTAATGATAACGAATTATTGATGTTATATCACGAAAACAATGAGGACGCTAAGAATATATTATATATGAAATATCGTTTTATAATTGATATTTTAATAAAGAAATATAAAAAATATATAGACGATTTAAATATAGATATTCAAGAGGTTTATAGTGAATGTAGTGTTGGTTTTAGTGATGGTTTAAAAAAGTATAAAGATGATAGAAATGCTAGTTTAGCTACTTTTATTACTTTGTGTGTAGAAAGAAAGATTAGTTCGGTTATTAGAAAATATAGTAGAGAAAAATATAAAGTTGTTCAAGATGCTTATTCTTTGGATTTTATGTACGATGGAACTGATTTAAGACTAATGGATATAATTGGTGATTCTGAAAGCGATCCGTTAAAAAACATGACTGATAAAGAAAGATATGATGATTTAGTTACTTTAATAACTAAGGCTTTATCTAAAAAGGAATTTGAAGTGTTTGCTTTAATGACTAGAGGGATAAATTACCAAGAAATAGCGCGCATTTTAAACCAAAGTCCAAAACAAATTGATAATACAATTCAAAGAGTGAAGAAAAAGACAAAAAAATTGATTGAGAATTTAGAAAAAATGTGAGAAAAAATCACATTTTTTCTTTAGGATTGTTTACAAATTAGGTGGGCTTTGATATAATTTATACATAATAAGAGGGAGTGGGGAAAACATGAAAATGTTAACTTCAGAAATTACGAAATTATTAGATAAATTGTATAATTTACGTGGTGATAATAGTGTGATCCTTTCTAAGATGGAAGCAGAAAGAGAGAAAGCAGAAGAAACAAAAGAAAGAAATGAAGTAGAAAAAAGTGCCCTTCAAGATAAAATTGAAGCATTAACTGAAGAAGAAACAATTTTAGGAGAAGAAGGCGAAAAATTAGTATCAGTTCTTAAGAATATTAAGACTGATGATTTTAAGTTTGTTTTAGATAAATTAAAAATTAATTTTAATCCTGATAAATTAAGTGAAGATGTTAATGAATTATTGCCTAAGACAATAGATAGAGTTAAAGAAGAAAAGGAAAGTGCAAAATCTGAGTTAGTAAAAGTTGAATCAGAAATGAATACTGCAGTAGCAACAATTGAAGAGTTAGCAATTAGAAAAGATGAAGCAATAGCTAACCAAACAAGATTAAATGAATACTTTGATTTAGCTTTGAATGGAAATATTAATATTACAAGAGATTCCATTACTTCATTGTTAGAAAAATTTGATTTTAATGAAGATGAACAAAGAGAAGCCGCTAAGATATTAATGTTCCCAGAAGATGCTTTATACGAGTATGAAGAAAAGTTAAAAGATAATTCAGGAATGAGTATTTCTGATGTTTTTGCAGAAGCAAAATCGCCAGTATTTGAATTAAAAGATAATAATACTTCTGAAGTAGAAGAAAAAGAGGAAATGTCTTCTCCAGTAATATCTAAAGAATCTCCAAAAGAATCATTAATTAGTTTATTAAAAGATTTAGGATTTGATTATTTAGATTTTACTAGTAGTGATGTTGATAGAATATTAGCAAATTATAACGAAAATACTTTAAAAGATAATGTTGAATTTGCTAAGAATAAAGGATTAAAATTAGATTTATTTGTTGATAATGCTGAATTATTATATGATAAAGAATTTAAAGCAAAAATAGAAAAGATAATAGAAATTGGTAAAGAACCAAATGACATCTATTTAAATCCAAGCATTTTAGTTAAGTATAGTAAAAGTGATTTAGATATGATTGTTGATAGATTAAAGAGTAGTGGATTAGATCCTAAAAAGGTGCCATTAATCGCATATTAAGGAGGTTATTATGACATTAGTTGAAAAGTTAGATTTGCTTAATTTGCCTGAAGGAGAAAGGGAAAAAGTAATTCAAAAATTTTTTGCTTCACTTGCTAATGTAAGTGATAATGAATTAACAGAAAGATTAGAATTTTTACATGATAAGAATGTTGATATTAATAAAGCAAAAGATGTTAAAGTTTTATGTATTCCCAAAGATGAATTAATGAAAAAATTTAGTATATTAGATGAAATAAAAGAGTCTGATATCTATAGAGATGATCCTTCAGTATTAACACTTAATGTTATAGATATATATAAAAGAATTAAATACTGTATAGCTAATAACATTGAATACAAGTGGGAGGATTCAAAAAATGACTAAATATGCAGATTTCATAAAAAGTGAAAGAAAATTTCGCGAAATGATAAAAAAATCTGATGAAAAGGTTACTGAAGAAGTTAAAGCAGATGAGCCTAAAATAGATACACCAAATGCTAATTTATTTGAAGCTTTCACTTCACCTCAACAACCTTCAGAAGTAATATCTTTTGCTGATTTAGATGATGATCAATTTAAATTGGATTCCACTGATTTAACTCCAGTATCAGGTGATGAAATGATTTCTGAAACAGATGATGAAGAATTAGCTAAAACAACTAATTTTGAAGCCATTAGGGATGGACTAGAAGGTCAAGCATTAACCGGTCCAAATGCTTCTATAGAAGAAAGAGTTAAAGGTGAGTTAAATAATCTTGATAATACTGATATACTTGATAACGCTGAAATATTTAATTATACTGTTCCAATTGATCAAATCAAACCAGATGAATATAAAATCGGGGGTAGATGATTATGAAATTTTTAGAGAAATATGATTTTAATAAAGAAGAAATTGCTGAATTCTTAAATAATTCTCCTAAAGCGTTGATAGACTCAATAAAAGATAATAAAAAATTAGTTGGTGAAAATATTAGTTATCTTAAAGATTTAGGAGTAAATAATTATCGAGATATATTTTTAGAGTATTATGATATGTTCTTAATGGATCATAGTAACTTTGTAGAAGTTTTTTCAAAATATGAACCTGAAGATTTAATTGAGAAGTTAAATAAGAATATAAAAATAATAGAATATCTATAGATGCTTTAAAAAGCATCTTTTTTTATGTATAATATACATATGGAGTTGAAGTATAATGAAAAAAATCTTAGTTTTGATTAGTTTTTTATTATTACTATCTGGTTGTAGTGAGAAAGTATATGAAATTGAAGAGACCGAAGATATAGTAATAAAAGAAAATGAATTATTTGTTTATTCTGATTTTTATTTAAAAGACATAATTGAAATAAAAAATAAAGATGTGGAATTGATTAGTGACAATTATAAAATTGATACAGATAAATTGGGAAGTGTGCCAATCGACCTAATCTATAAATTAGATAATAAAAAGTATGATTACAAATTTAATGTAGAAGTAGTTGATAAAGAAGCACCATTAGTTTTTAGCGGAACTAATAGAACTATGTATAAAGATTCTGAAGATGATGTTTGTAATGCAATAACATTTGGTGATAATTATGATGGTGATTTGAAGTGTGTTATTGAAGGTAATTATGATATTCATAAAACCGGAACTTATAAATTAAAGTATATTATTAGTGATAGTAGTAATAACACTAGGGAAGTAGATGTAACTTTAAATGTCATAGAGAAACCTTTATCTAGTGGATCTAGCACTCCAACAAATACGAAAAAAACATATTTTAGTGATGTCTATAAGAATTATAAAAATGATAATAATGAAATAGGCATAGATGTTTCTAAATGGCAAGGAAGCATTGACTATGAAAAAGCTAAAGCTGCTGGTGTATCATTTGTTATGATGAGAATTGGTGTTCAAGGATCACAAACTAGAGAATTAAGTATTGATGCATTTTATAAAGAGAATATTAAAAAAGCACATGATGCAGGATTAAAAGTAGGTATTTATTTATATAGCATAGCCTTAACTAAAGAAGAAGCAGAAGAACATGCTAAATGGGTTATTAAAACTTTAGAAGGAGAAAAATTAGAATTACCAATAGTGTTTGACTGGGAAAACTGGTCTAAATGGAATACTTATAAAATTAGTTTCCATGATATTAATGAAATAGCTAATACATTTATGAAAACTATAAAAGATAATGGTTATGATAGTATGCTTTATAGTAGTAAATTTTACTTAGAAACCATTTGGACTAATAAACATAACTATCCGGTATGGTTAGCACATTACACTAGTAAAACATCTTATCAAGGAAAATATGTAATGTGGCAATTATGTAATAATGGTAGAGTAGATGGCATTAATGGAGATGTAGATATAGATATTTTATATCATTAAAAAAGTAACATATAATATGTTACTTTTTTGGTCTACTTTTTTTCCATTGAACTTTATATGCAATCATTAATTGAACTCTATAAGGTAAAAATCTTAAACCAAAATTTCCTAACTTCATGCTTAGTTTAGGCAAAATAATCATTTTACCCTTAAACATTTTATCAATGCCATACTTAGCTACATAACTTGATGAAGCTTCTTTTATACTAAATGTTCCTTTAGCTACTTTATTAAATTCAGTATTAGTTGGCCCAGGGCATAATGCACAAACGTGCACTTTGCTTTTTTTATGCCTTAGTTCTTCATTTATTGCCATAGTTAATTTAGTAATATAGTTTTTAGAAGCATAATAGGTATTTAATTTTGGGCCTGCCATAAATCCAGCAGAAGAACATACATTTAGTATATATCCAGCATCTTTTTTAACAAAATCTTTTAGAAATAATTTTGTTAGTATATGTGGGGCTTTAACATTAACATTAATCATTTCTAATTCTCTAGATAAATCAGTGTCAACAAAGTCTCCGAATAATCCAAAACCAGCATTATTAATCAAGATATCTATATTATCATTTTTACAATCTTCATATAATTTATAAACATTTTTTTCTTCATTTAAATCTAGAACTATTATTTTAACATTACAATCTAATTCTTTCTTTAATTCTTCTAATCTTTCTTTCCTTCTAGCTACTAAAATCAAATCAATTTTTTTACTTGCTAAGTATCTAGCCATATCTTTCCCAATGCCCGAAGAGGCTCCAGTAATCAATGCTTTCATTATTTTATATCTCCTTTCAATTCAAATAATATATCTCTTAATTCCATTGCTCTTTCAAAATCTAATTTTTTAGCTGCATCTTTCATTTCTTCTTCAATCTTAATCAACATATCTTTAATCTCTTTTTTACTTCTTTTTTGTTTAGTTGCAGTTTTTTCAATTTGGTTAGAGATTACTTCCTTAATTTCTTTAACTATAGTTTTAGGAACAATTCCATGTTCTTCATTAAATCTTTCTTGAATCTCTCTTCTTCTTTTAGTTTCATTAATAGCTATATTCATTGATTCTGATATAGAATCTGCAAACATTATAACTTTTCCATTACTATTTCTAGCGCATCTTCCAACAATTTGAATTAAACTTCTACTACTTCTTAAGAAACCTTGTTTATCAGCATCTAAAATACATATTAGAGATACTTCAGGAATATCTATTCCTTCACGAAGAAGATTAATTCCTACTAGAACATCATAAATACCACTTCTTAAATCATGAATAATCTTTAATCTTTCTAATGTTTTTATTTCGTTATGGAGATAAGCAACCTTAATACCTAATTCTTTTAAGTAATTTGTTAATTCTTCACTCATTCTTATTGTCAGAGTAGTAATTAAAACTCTTTCATTTTGTTTAATTCTTTCATTTATTTCTCCGATTATTTCATCAATTTGTCCTTTAGTAGGTCTAACTTCAATAATTGGATCTAATAGTCCGGTAGGTCGAATAATTTGCTCAACTATTTGATGATTTGACTCTTCAATTTCATAATCTCCAGGAGTTGCTGAAACATATACCACATTATTTAATTTTTTTTCAAATTCTTCAAACTTTAATGGTCTATTATCTAATGCACTAGGAAGGCGAAACCCATAATCAACTAAAGTTTGTTTTCGCATTCTATCGCCATTAAACATTCCTCTAACTTGAGGTAATGTCACATGTGATTCATCAATAAACATCAAAAAATCATCAGGCATAAAATCTATTAAACAGGTTGGTGTTACCCCTTCGCCTCGTAGTGCTAAGTGTCTTGAATAATTCTCAATACCAGAGCAATATCCTGTTTCTTTAAGCATTTCCATATCATAATTAACTCTCTCTTTAATTCTTTGTTCTTCAATAAATTTTCCTTTATCGTGAAAATACTTGGTTCTTTCTTCCAATTCTTCTTTAATTCTTCTAATTGCTTCATCTAATTTTTCTGGACTAGTAACAAATAGAGAAGCAGGAGAGATAACTACAGATTTTTTCTCTTCTTTAATAACTCCGGTTAGAGGATCGAAAATAGTTAGTGAGGATACTTTATCATCATCTAATTCAATTCTAATTCCCTCATTTTTATCACTAGAAGTAATAATATCTATTTGTGATCCTCTAACTCTAAAAGTTCCTCTTTTAAAGTCTATATCATTTCTTTCATAAGTCATATCAACTAATTTATCTATAACTTCATTTCTTTTTATTTTATCGTTAAGTCTCAAGACAAACATGTTTTTTTCGTAGTCTTCTTTTTCTCCAATATTATATATACAGGATACTGAAGCCACTACTATGACATCAGAATAATTTATTAAAGCACAAGTGGCGCTATGTCTTAACTCATCAATTTCATCATTAATTGAGGCATCTTTTTCAATATATGTATCATTAGAAGGAACATAGGCCTCAGGTTGATAATAATCGTAATAACTAACAAAATATTCAACATGATTATTAGGAAATAATTCTTTAAATTCAGAATATAATTGACCCGCTAGAGTTTTGTTATGAGCAAGAACTAAAGTAGGTTTATTAACTTCTTTAATTACATTGGCCATAGTAAATGTTTTACCAGTTCCAGTTGCTCCCAGTAAAACTTGTTTTTTCTTTCCTTGCTTTATTCCTTCAACTAATTCTTTAATAGCTTCAGGCTGATCGCCGCTAGGTTTATAATTTGATACTAATTCAAACATATTGCCACCTCCTAATAAAAATATAATATCATAAAAATAAAAAAAAAGAATTACTAAGTAATTCTTAATTAAATCTATATACATTTATAGATGGAGTATTAAATAGTCTATATTCAAATGATTCATAACCTAAACCATTGGATACATATAATTGTTTATCTCCAACTTTATAATTGCCACTTATATATTTTTTAGCACCATTCTTTTTTATTAGTCCTCCATAATAAGGAATATTTATTATTCCACCAAGAGAGTGGCCAGATAAATATAAATTTCCACCAGGTAAAGAACTAATTCTATCTGGTTCATGAACTAATATAATACTATAATCATATTCAATGTCATTAGTTAATAACTCATCAATATTTTTTCCTTTATTAATTCCAACTATATTAATCGGTCTCTCGTCTTTATAAAAAAGTAATTCACTTTCATCATCTAATAATTTAAAATCACTTTCAAACATTAAATCTTTATATCTTTTTAAATCTTTTTTATCATTATCACCAACGATGGCATATTTATATAAATATGCCTCTAAGTCTTTTAAAAAACTTTTTAATATATCATAATCTTTATTTTTATATTTAAATTTTTTGCTAGTTAAATCTCCAGTAAATATAATAACATCTGGCTTTAATGAATTAATCTCATTTTTTAATTTATCTAGTTTTTTTTCATCCTTATTATATAGTAGGTCAGAGAAGTGAACTATTTTTAATTCATGAAAACTTTCTGGAACTGAAGAATTATCTATAGTTATTTCATGAACTTTAAAATTATCTACTTCAACATATCTACCATAAAGAAATAGAAATACTATAATTATAATAATAGAAAAAAACAGTCTTTTCATTATAGGGCTCCTAGGAATATGATTGTAATTGCTATAGCATTATGCATCGCATGGAAGAAAATATTAGTCCATATATTATTAGATTCTTTATATATTGCTGCAAAAGAATAACCTAAGGCACCATATGGAATTATATAAAGATATTCAAGAGGACTTTTTGCATTAATTAAATGAAGGGCACCAAATATTAATCCTGATAAAGTAAAATAAATATATTTGTTTTTAAAAACATCTTTAAAACATATTCTAGTTAAACCTTCCTCTACAAATGGAGCAAATATTATAGTTGATAATACTCCATAAATCGGCATAGTTATTAATAAAGATTCATTTAAATCTTGATTAGTTGAGGGTATTTTAACAAATAAACCGATTAAAATGTTACTTACTAACATTACAACTAAACCAAGTAACCAAAAACGGAAGTATTTATCAATATATTTGCGACCATTTTTCTTAAAATCGTAATAGTCGGGAACATATATTTTTCTAAATATAAATAGGAAAATTATTAAAAGAATTAACTCTATCATTATATATATAATAGTATTTAAAAATAAATTTGAACCAAGCAATACTTCTCTGAATAGCAGCTGTAGACTAATTAAGACAAAAATATAAACAAAAATAATAATTATTTGTTTAACAGTAGCCTCAAAAATATTTTTTATTATTTCCATACCATTCACCTAGATATAATATATCATAAGTAAAAAAAGTATTCAATCTAACCTTGATAATAAACTTGCATTGTGTTATTATTTTATATAGAAGGTAGGTGTGCTTTTGGTGAAGAAATTTTTAACTTTTATGATTGCTTTCTTTTTGCTTGGCATAAATGTTTATGCTGCATCGGCATGCGATGTTAATGAAGAAGCAAGCTTAAAACAAAAAGCCGCGAATATAACAGCGAATTATGAAGTTGTCTCAAATTTAGTAACTGATGGTGAAGATGAGGGAATAGAAGAGTATTTTAATATATCCATATATAACTTATCTGAAGAATTTTATGTTGTAGTCAAAAGAGACAAAAAAGAAACAGAAGAGGAAGAAAGAATCGTTAATAAAGTATATAATTATAGTGATACCCAAAATGGAGTTTTGACCTTTAAATGGGAGAACAATGAAGAGGTAACAAACTGGACTATTGAAGTTTATTCTTCAAACAAAACTTCATGCACTGGCGAATCTTATAAAAAACTTTATCTAACAACTCCCCATTTTAATAATTTTTCATATTTAGCTATGTGTGATGATTTAGAAGAATTTTATCTATGTAAAAGATATGTTACTTTTGATGAAATCGATTCGGAAACGTTTTATAAAAAACTTGAAAGCTTTCAAGCTGGTAAAATAAATGATAAAGGGGAAGAAACAAAAAGTAAAACAACTTTCTTTGATAATGTCTTTAAATTTATTGACGAGAATAAATGGATAATAATTGGTGTTGGTGCTGGCATTGTTGCGATAATAACTCCAGTAGTGGTTATTAAGAAAAGAAAGAGCAGGAAAAAATGATTATGAAAAAATTAAGTAAAATAATTATAGCAATAGTGTTGTCAGTATTTGGATTGAATGTTGCTAGAGCGGCTTCTTGTCCGAGCGGTTTTTATCTTTATGATAGTGGTGATTTTAAAAAACCAACTAAGGTTCATTATGAAATTACGGTAAAATATACAAGTGATGGAAAGACAAAGACTTATACAGCACCGAATAGAACGCTTTATAAATATATTCTTAATAGAAAAAAGGATGGAACTGGAAAGGAATATGTTGGATACTGTCGTAACCCTGGTAGAGAAGCTAGGAAAAGTGATAGCGATAAAAAATTCTCATGTGATGAGCTAGTTTTTGATCAAGTTAAACCAGAATCTGGACCTGACGCAAATATCTACTGGGCAGGTATTACAGAAATATTTAAACAAGGTTATAACGGAAAAACAAGAAATTCTGACTACGATTATTTCATAACTCAATTTGCATTAAGAACATATGAGATGATGGCCCCAAATTATAGTAGTTTAGTTGATAATTTTAGTGGAATTTTAAGTAAATCATATCATTATATGCACGTTTATGTAACAGATAAAGTTTTGAATGATGATACAACTAAAGCAAAATTAAGACAATTAAAAGATACATTCTGTGCATCATCTGGAGGATGCAAAAACAATATAGTTAAATTAAATTGGCGTAATATAAAAAGTGTTAATATTGAATGGAGTGGAGTTGATGGCCATTCTGAAGAAACTATAATTAAAAATATTAGGACTTTAGTTAATAAAGGGTTGGATGCAGCTATCGATTATAAAAAAGGAATATCAGGCTCATCTATAACTTGGAAAAATTCTGCAAAAGCAGTTTCAACTGGTGCGAAAAATGCTAAGGCTTATCAATATGAATTTACTTTAAAAAACTTTAAATCTTCTGGATCTTATGCTTATCTTGATTTGAGTTGTCCAGATTGCAAAGCTAATAACGTTAAATATAATTTATATATAAATGATAGTAAAAACCCAGTTAAAACGTATGCTGATTCGGCAAAAACTATTGTTAGAGCAAACTTATTAAATGCGGATAGTGTAACTAATGGAACTGGAAAAGTTAAAGTTATTGTTGAAGTATCTCAAGAGGAGTGTAATGCTGAAACAGTAGAATACTTCTTAAAAGTGAAATATAGTGATGCTGAATTATCTTCAAAATATTATGACATGCATTCTAGTGCAAGTAAAAAAGGAAATGTTCAAAGTTTCTATTTCACAGATATTGATGGCTTAATACCATCATCTAAGGATGCAGACGCAGACGTTGATAATAAAGACTTCAGATTATGTGAACCTACTTGTGAACAATTAGAAAAAAGTTGTAATGTAGACAAAAATGAAGAGGATTGTAAACTTTTTGAAGAGAAATATGAAAGTTCTTGTTCTAAACCACAATGTGAAGTAAGAGTAGAAAATGGTAGTTGTTCAAGCACTGGAGCAAGTTCTGCTGTTTCAATAAAAGAAGGTTATGAAATATCTGGACCTGCTGGTAATTGTACTGTTACAAATAAATTAAATGTTAAAGAATGTATTATTAATAATGAAGACCCTGTTGGTAACTCATATGAGGTTTCAGATAATAGATATTGTAAGGTCTATTGTAAAGAAGATTATAAGTTATCTTTACCAGGAAATCAAAATGTAGATAGTGGTAGATATTTCCAATTAACCGCTAAAGTAACTGGATCAAAAACATGTTACACCTCTAAAATAAATACAGATAAATTTTTAAGCGATTTGGAAAAAGCTGGAACTAAATCAAAAATTAACAGTTATGTTAAACAATATTCTAGTTGTACTGATTTAAATTCAATTGATTATAAATTTGATCCAACAATAACATTTAAATATGAAGAAACTGGTTATTATAATATTAAGAAAACTGCCGAACTAGAAAAAGGTGCAACAGCAACAAGTGAAGCAAGTTCATATTGTTCAAAAGATACCATCGATAACAATTACACCTCATGTGGTGGTTCAAATATGGCTAGTTCTCCAGCTACAAAAACAAAAACAGTTTCATATACTGATGATAGTGGAACACATTCTATGAGTGTAGAATATGATGACGTTAGATATGTAACTAGAAAAATTAATAAAACAGCAAGTTATAAAACTCCAACACAATTTGCAACACTACACGATAGTGGAACAATTGTTAGTAAATATGATGATTTATCAGGAACAACCGCTACAGAATTAGAAAACGGATTACCTGTTAGATTTAATGCTAAAGGAACTTATGATTTCTCACTTACTCTTAAAAATGTTGGTGAATACTTTGAAACTCAAAAACTTGGAAGATTAATAGGTGGAAGTAAAAGTGTTCTAACACAATATTTAGAAGATAATACTGTATGTAAAGCTGAATCTAAATCTAAAGGCAATCTAAATAAAAACGGAATTTGGACATGTAAATATTCTATTGATGATAGACCTTATTATTGTGAAACATCTAGTGGTGAAAAGATAGATATTACAGAATGTATGGAAACTAAGACTGAGGGACAATGTATTCAAGAATACTGTCCAGGTGGTGGAGGACATCCATGTCCACCACCAATGGAACACATCGATTTAACAAATTGTTTAAAAACACATGATTTAGATTACTGTGTTGAAAACAATTGTAAGTTGAAAGATAAATGTCCTCCTCCATTTGAAAATGTGGATATATCCGATTGTTTAAAAACACATAACTTAAATTATTGTATTGAACATAATTGTCCGGATGAAAGAGAATATTGTCCACCTCCATTTGAAGATAGAGATATAACCGAATGTGTTGCTGAAGAAGGCAGAGAAGTCTGTGTTCAACGACATTGTTGTCCTGATTGCCCAACATATTATAAATGTCAAAAGGTTAATGGTGTATATTATGGGCCAAATTCTGAGGTATTAAAAGATATATATTCAGGCGGAACAATAGCTAAAACGGCCAGGGAACAATTTGCAGAATTATGCAAAACATGTGATGAACCTGATTGTCCACAAGTCTATGAATGTCTAAAGGTTAATGGAGTATATTATGGACCAGCTGGACAAATATTACCTGATAAGGTTTCATTCACTAAGGTTTGTAAACCTGGAAACGGTGGATATGAATTTGACTATCGTTCAGTTACAACAAGTGATTTAAATCCAAATAATAGAGAACTTGGAAGCAACTGGCAATATAGTGAAAATGTTGATACTGCTGAAGAATTAAAGGCAAAAGTTACAACTGAAGAGATTATTGAAGATGGTGAAAAGATATATGATCTTGAAACCGATAATGTAGTCAAGAGTAACAAATTTGCTATGAAGATTCATATGACTAGTGGCATTATTAGTCATATCAGAGAAGAAAATGAAAAGATTGATACATATGTAAATGGAAATTTAACTTGTTATGATTATAACGATGACGATGGAAATACTTATAGTAATATAATGTGTTATAGTGACTTTATTGATGATTTAGTAGATCATTATAGTTCTGAAATTAAATTTGGTGTTCCTAGACCAAGAAGTAAATCAGAGAGAAATAATGGTGCAAATACTGAATACTGGACATTATGGACTGAAGCAATTGATAAAGACGCAGCTAGATGGAGTATTACTACAACTCATGAATTAGCATACTTTAAAACAGGTTATGGTTCTAATATAAATGTTGGACCATCTTGGAAATAGAAAAGGAGGAAACATTTTATGAAGCAAGCTTATTGGGGATATTGGTTAGTTGTTTTAGGTATATTCGTAGTAGTTATAATGCTACTAATTAGAAATGTTACCTCCAATAACACCTTCGACTCTTATACTATAAAGCAAATATCAGAAGCAGCGATGACTGAAGCTGTTGATTACGCTTATTATCGCGAATACGGGGAGTTAAAAATAAACAAAGAGAAGTATATTGAAAGTTTCTTAAGAAGATTTGCTGATGTAGCAGATATTACAACAGATTATACTTTGACATTTACTGCTGTTTATGAAGCTCCTCCTAAAGCGAGCGTAGAAATTGTTAGTGGAACTCAACCATATACAGTAACAACTACTTCAGAAACATTTGATATGGCTACAAGAGTTGATGCAATATTAGAAACTAGAAAATAGAAAGGAAGAATAAAATGGGAAGTTTAGTAAATACAATTAAAAGATTTATAGGAAACAAAAACACAGTTACATTAATTGCTGTAATTGCTGGTGTTCTTGTTCTATGGTATTTCTATAACTATAGAGTTAGTCAAGCAATAACTACAATAAGCATTCCCTATGCTGTTGAGAAGATTGATACTGGAAAATTGATTGAATCTGACAATATTGAGTATAAAGAAATAACCAGATCAACAGTTAAAGATAGTGATATTGTTACTGATGCTAGTTATCTTGAAGGAAAATATGTCTGTATTGGAACAAGTATTCCAACTAATGGATTCTTTTACAAATCTCAAGTTTGTGAAAAAGATGCTTTACCTAATTCAGTATTAGACAATATTGCTGATGGTTACACATTATATGAACTTAGTGTTAATATGGAAACTACTTACGCCAATTCAATATATCCAGGCGATTACATAGACTTATATGTTCTATCAAGAGGCGATGATGGTCAAATATTATACGGAAAACTAATTGAAAGTATTAATGTTTTATCTGTTAGAGATTCAAGTGGTAGAGATGTATTCTGGGATTCAAGCGCTGGAGATTCTTCATACCTATTATTTGCTGTTCCTGATGAATATGCAAAATTATTAGAAGTAGCTGAAGAAGCAAATATCAAAATTAAACCAGTTCCAAGAAACTCATCTTATACAAAGAATCCAGGGGAAACAAAAATAGTTAGTGATTTTCTATATAATTATATAATGAATAAATCTGCTACTATAGTATATTAATAATATTTATAACAAAAAAAATAAAAAGGAGAGGTTAAAGTGAATGATGCTATATTTTCACAAATTGATTTTGGTCCTTTAAAAGAATTTTTAGATGACGACAACGTTACCGATATTTCCTATAGTAATGGTGGTCAAATTCACTTAAAAACTTTAGATAAAGGTGTATATCCAATTGAAAGGCCAGAAATAAATAATGCTTTATTAGAAAAGCTAGCTTTTCAATGCTCTAATGTAATGGGTAAAACCTTTAATATGGCTCATCCTTTACTCGATGCCGAAAGTGCTGAATTACGTTTAAACTTTGTGCATGATTCCATTGCTACCAATGGAATTGCTTGCACAATAAGAAAAACGCCAGCAAAAATAAGACTAAATAAAGAAAAATTAATAAATGAAAAATATGTTACTGAGGAATTATTAAATTTCTTATTAACTTGTGTTCAAGGCCATTGCAATATTATTGTTAGTGGAGAAACTGGCTCAGGTAAAACAGAACTTGTTAAATACTTAGCTAGTCATATAGGTGAAAATGAAAAAGTAATTACAATAGAAGACACTTTGGAATTACACTTAGATAAAATATTTCCTCATAGAGACATAGTAGCTATGAAAACCAATAATATTGCTGGATATTCAGACGTTTTAGTTGCATGTATGCGACAAAACCCAAGATGGATATTACTATCCGAGGTTCGTAGTGCTGAAGCGGTAATGGCCGTTCGTAACTCAATATCATCAGGTCATAATATTTTATCAACAATCCACTCTGATAGTGCTAGAAACGTTCCTATGCGTATGTATAGTTTGCTTGAATCTAATCAAGATATAGATCAATTCTTAAAATCTATTCATAGGTATGTTCAATTAGCTATTCATGTTAAAGGCTACATGAGTCAAGAACTAGGACGTTTCCAAAGAGAGATTGTTGAAGTTACTGAGTTCTTTGTAACTGAAGATAATGAGGCTTTATATAATGTTATTTTTAAGAAAAGCTTGGATGGAAAAATAGCATTTAAAAATCCAACTAAATACCTAAGAGAGTATTTAGGAAGTCAGGGTGTTATATTAAAAGAAGAAATATTTAGTGAATACACAGAAAATAATTCAAAAGATGAAATAGATTCGCTATAGGAAGAAGGTGTCTAATGAAAACTTTGCCAGAACTTGGAATATTATTACTCATAGGATTAATAATTGTGATTGCTAGAACTAAAGATCAGAGTAAATATAAAAACTTTTTAGAACAAGCAGGAGCTGTTTATGATCGCTTTTCACCATACTCATTTAAGATGGTTAGGGAAAAAGCTAAAGAATTAGGACAAGAATATACAACTCGACAATATGCTTTTCAAGTTGTTGCTTTGGGAGGTGTAGCAGGAATCCTTGGATATTTCTATTTTTATAGTATTATTTGGGGAATAGTTTATGCTACTGCAGCAATTGCTATAATTCCATATTTAGCATATCTAAGATGCCAAAGAATATATAGTGAATTTATATTTGAACAAATTCAAACTTATACAACAAACGTTATAATGGAGTTTAATACAACACAAAGTTTTGTTAAGTCACTTGAAGGTGTTCGTGACTCTGGAATCGTAGAAGAGCCGGTTTTAGGAGATATATCTAAAATGATAGATTTATCTTATAAAAATGGAACTATAGATGAATCAATTGAGTATTTTAATTCAAAATACCCATTCTATATGGTTAAAAACATGCATCAATTATTCTTACAAATTACAAAAGAAGGTGCTAAAGATGCTGGAGAATCATTAGAAAATATGTCAATGGATATAGACGCCCTTGTTGAAGGTGTATATAGAGACCAAATGGATAGAAGAAACTTTCACACAAGATTTATAACATTCGGCTTAGTTTTATCTTCTCTAGTTTTAGTAGTTGAATTATTACTTGGAAAAGATAACTTTATTGAGTTATTAGGAACCTGGTATGTTCAATTGATACTGCATGCAATAATTTTATTAAATGCTTATTTCTTGATTTCTGGAGAAAAATATTATAATGAAGATGTGGGGGCTGAATAATGCAAGTTGAGATAATTATATTAACAGTTCTAGTTTTCATCGTAATGTCTTACAATGGACAATTAAGTATTAAAGAGTTTGTAAATGATAATTTCTATTTGTTTAGGAAATTAAAAGAAAGCGATTGGGATTTCTATGTTAGAGCTAGACATGGTGATAGTGTAAATTCAGATGCAATCTTTACTAAAAGAATTAGAAATGGTTTAATTGTCATGGTAATAGCAATATTCTTCTTTCTAAATAGTTTAGATGGCTTGAAAATATTGTTATCCATTGTTTTAGGATTCATTACATTTAAGTTAGATTATTTTGATTATAAATCTAAATATAAAAGTCACATGTTTAGAATAGATAGTATGTTGCCACATTATTTGAAAAGTATCGAAATATTAATTCAACACTATACTGTTCCTGTTGCCATAGGAAAGAGTGTTTTAGACGCTCCAGATATTTTCAAAGATGGATTACAAGAAATGATTAACGAGATTAATGCCGGTGATGATTCAATTAATCCATACATGAACTTTGCTAGAAAATATCCCGTTCGTGACTCAATGCGTATGATGAGACTTTTATACCGTTTGAGTATTGGTAGTCAAGATAGAAAGCAAGAACAAATGGTAATGTTTTCAAGAACAATATCTAATCTACAACAAAAGGCAAGAGAGACTAAGTATAAAAATAGATTAGATAAGATGGAAGGTAAAACCATGAAGATGTTATTGTCCACTGGTTTTGGAGTTATGATACTTTTGGTTTTAGCCGTAGTTCAAATGATGAATATATAAAAGAAGTTTTACTTCTTTTTTTTATTTGTTTGATGTTGTATAATGGTTAAGAGGAGTATTGATATGAATACTGATTTTTGTACTAATTATCCAACGTTATATATTTTTTCAATTTTAAGAAAATCTTTTAGAGTGTTACTCATAATTATTCCTTTAATAATAATAGTTATAGGCATGATAGATTTTTTTAAAGCTGTCCTTGATAAAGATGATGATTCGATAAAAAAAGCCACTAATGCTTTAATAAAACGAATTATTGCTGGAATAGTTATTTTTATAATGCCGACATTAGTAGAAAGTCTATTTAATGTATTCAATGAATCTTTTATAGTTCCATTAGATTTATCTAGTTGTATAGAAAATTCTGATAACTTAGCTTTCTATAAGGAATTATATGAAAAAGAAAAGAAAAACCAAATATCTAAAGATGAAAGAGAAAACGAAATTGAAGCCGAAAGATTGAGAAAAGAAGCTGAAAAGAAAAAAGAAAATTCTAAAAAGTATTTTATTCCAAGATATAATCCTAGCACTCCAGATGGAGGTTCAAATACAGGTAGAAAATATAATATTAGCGATAGCGATATTAAAGCATTAGCGGTTATCGCTAAATGTGAACAAGGTTCTGTTCAAGGAGCAAGGGCTGAGGCAGAACTCATGGTTAATAGATATGAGTTATATGGTAGTAGTTTTTCAAATATTTATGATTATGTAACAAAAGGAAGTTTCTTTCATTGTGGCCATTGTTATGCTGGAACCGGTGATAATTGTGAAGGGTTGGAGTTAAATAAAGAGCCAGGCGATTCTTATGTTTCTGTGGTTAGATCAGTTGTAAAAAATGGTGATAGAACGCTTTTAGCACCATACGTTGACGAACATGATAATTTTGGTGATATTTCTAAAATTGTTAACAATGGTTCTACGGGAAATAAAGAAAATAAAAATGAATATGTTAGGGATAAAACAATTATTTATACCTATGGTGATAAAGGGGAATATCATTATAAGTTCTATTCGTTCCCATGCCCAAATTGTGATCCATTTGGGTATACCAACTCGGCTTATAATGAATATCAAAAGAATCAAGACAAACCTAATTATGTGGATTAAAAGGGGAATATATGAGAGATAGAAGAAAAGTATTGATTATAATTGGAATAGTTTTTGTAGTTCTTTTTGGAATATTATTCTTGATTAGAATGGGTAGAAAAGATATAGTTTATCAAAAAAAAATGACAAATCTTCTAGAGAGAAAAGGATTTACGCTAAATAATAGTTTATATGTAAATGATAATATAGATAATCCTGCAGGAAGTTGTAGAGAAGATGAAGCAACTAATTGTGAAGGAGAATCTAAATACTTTGATATATATTCTTATGAATTATATATGAATAAAAATATTTTATATGATGGAGTGTATATGGAATTAACACCATCGTATTACTATGTTACAGATGAACTTAAGTATACATATCGTATTACCTATGAAAATGGAACCGCAATTATTAAAGGTGACTATGATGGAAAGGATATGACATGTTATTTAGAATATACTCATGGATTTTCCTTCGATAGTGGATATAAGTCTTTATGTGATGATATTGAAAGTGATATTGAAGACTTTTACTATTACGCCAAATTACTTATAAAAGATCATAGAATTATAGAGTATATGAAAAGTTAGAATTAACACAAAAATGTAAACAATGTCCAATTTTCAAATTTGACATTGTTTTTTTAATAATTATTGGTTATAATGAAAATATAAAAATAGAGTATAGAGGAGGAGATTAATTTGAAAGAAGCAACTGGTGAATTAAATATGACTGTTGTAACTGTAGTTGCAGTTGCTGCATTATTGGCATTCTTTTATTTAGTTATATGGCCAAACTTAAAGGTAGGTATGACTTTGTCTAGTGCTTGTAGTGCTGCAAATGGTGCAGAATACAAGACAAGTGGTGGTGAAGGAAGCAATGCTTGGAAAATAACTTGCCCACCAGCAGCAGCAGGAGCTACACAAAAATGTGAATATAAGCAAGGCAGTAAGACATCAACTAGAACATGTAATGACAATAGAAACTAGAGTATAAATTATGAAAGAGGCATCAGGAGAATTAAATAGCACGGTTTTTGTGATTTTGGCTATTGGAGTTCTAATGGCCTTTTTTTACTATGTAATTTGGCCTATAGTTAGGCAAGATGTTAATAATAATTCTCAATGTAGTAAAGCAGTTTGTGAAAAATGTGTTAATGCAGCTGGCAAACCAAAAACAAATTGTAAAACAGTGAAGTGTCATTTACCAGGTGACGAATCAAATATATTCGAATGTGTATATAAAGGATAGGAGTGATTAAATGAAAGAAGCGACAGGTGGAATATCAGTTGTTCAAATTGTAATTCTTTTTATCTTACTATTTACGGGAATAATGTGTTTAACAATTAATCACTCAAAAGCATTTGCGGTTAAAGATGAAGTAATTAATATAATTCAAAATAATGAGTTAAGCACTGCTCCGAATAACTTGAGTTCTGCAGCTATATCAGAGATGGTAAGTCATTTAGAAAAAACTGGACATCGTATTACTGGAACTTGTCCAAATGATTGGATTGGATATCAAAGGGATGGAACCAAAAATAATAACGATGCAGTTGTTTGTATTAGAGTTCATAATGTGGACAAAATTAATGGCAAAATTGCTGAAAAAGCATGTACTAACGATAAGTGTAAATATAGCGAAGAAGTGCGAAAAATGTATTATTATGATGTTAAAGTGTTTTATCGATTAGATGTTCCTATTATTAAACAATTATTGAATAATCTATCATTAGATGGATCAACTAAAATATTATATGGAAGTGCTAGCTAGGGGGATATAATGAGAGAAGCGACAGGTACAACTACAACTTTTAAATATATTCTAGTGTTTACTTTCTTGTTTGCTGGTTTTTTAGCTGTAGCAATTTCTTATAGTAGAGTATTTAGATTAAAAAATGGTAGTTTAGCTATAATAGAAAAGTATGAAGGCGTTAGTGATAAGTCTTTAGGTATTATTAATAATTATTTAGTTAATAGTGGATATACAGAAAAAGGCAAATGTGAAGAAGGAAAAGAATATGGAGTTAGTGATTTAAATACTACTAACTTTGAAAAAGCCAAAAAAAATGAAACCTACTATTACTGTTTGAAGTTAAGATGCAACTATTCTGGTTGTAAGATTAAAAGCGATAGCACTATAATGTATGATTTAAGTTTGTTTTATAAATTTAAATTACCAATTATGGGTGATTTGATTAACTTTAAAATTCGTGGGCAAACTAAAGCTATTAAATTATATTCTGCTATCCAAAAATTAGAGCGGGAGAGTTAATTATGAATGTAATAGTTTCAAATAAGTATCAAACATTACTAGGAACGCTAAATATTGATGTTATTAAATCTATCAATGGCGTATTTACTGTTCAAGATTTAATTAATCAATTTAATAATTTCTATTACAACAAATTAATTATAGATATAACAGCGATTCAAGACTATGAAAACGTAAATACTATGCGCGAATTATCTATCAATTTTGATATGGATAAAGTAATAGTTTTACTAGATGATTCACCAACAGTCAATTCTGATATGTATTTATCACAATTAGTATCTATAGGTATTTATAATTTTACTAGAAGTGTTGATGCCATTCCATTTTTAATTGATAATCCAAATTCTTATAAAGATGTTGCAGCTTATCAACATTTAAATACTACTTATGAGGCTCCTCAAAATAAAAAAGAGAGTAGTATTAAAATAGAACAAAGAATAATAGGATTTAAGAATGTTACTGAACATTCAGGAGCCACTACACTTATTTATATGTTAAAGAAACATTTACAAAAAAATTATAAAGTTAAAGCAATAGAAATAAATAATAGTGACTTTGAATACTTTAATGATAAAAGTTTAGAAAATGCTGATTTTATGACTATAAAAGATAAAATAGCAAATAGTAGTGAATATGAAGTTATATTTATAGACTTGAATGATGGAGATGAAAGTATATGTACAGAAGTAATATACTTAATTGAACCAGGTATTCTTAAGTTAAATAAATTGATAAGACATGATAAAAAAATATTTGATAAATTACATAATAAGAAAATAATTTTAAATAGAAGTGTCTTAGATAGTAAAGATGTATCTGACTTTGAATATGAATCAGGAAGTAAAGTTTTTTACAATATTCCTTGTTTGGATGAAAAATTAGATAATATAAAAATAATAAATGATTTTTTAATCGCTTTAGGTTTTTCAAGATTAAATGAAACAAATCAAAATAAAAAGATATGGTAAAAAGTAGTTAAAATTATTTTATTTCCTTGACTTATAACGATAGATTAGATAAAATTAAGTTAGATTAGAGAGAGAAAGAAGGTTTGAAATATGTTATTAGGTGGTTTTTGTGCAGACACTGCTGGTGCATGGGGTGCTGCAGGATATTTCGTAATGGTTATTAAAATCGTTATTCCTTTAGTTTTAATCATTTTAGGAATGATCGATTTAGGAAAGGCAGTTATTTCAAGTAAGGAAGATGAAATTAATAAAGCTGTAGGTAAATTAATAAGAAGATTTATCGCTGCAGTTATAGTATTCTTTATTCCTACTATAGTTAGTGCATTATTCAATTTATTATTTGAAATGAATTATAATGATACAACTAAAGATATTAATACTTGTATGCAATGTTTAACTAATATAGCAGCTCATAAAGATATTTGTAAATCAGAATTAACTGTTGATACTGGAACATTAGAACCTAAGAATGACACTACAGAAGAAAAAACAAACAAATAATAGATTATATTAGTCATTAAAGCACTTCAATAATGAAGTGCTTTTTTATTAATAAATCTAGTAAATATACTTTTTATATGATAAAATATTATTACATAGTGGGTGATGAATATGAATAAAATTAAGCTCTTGGGTTGTCTTTTAATAATTATGGCATCCTTATGTTTAACAAAGGTATATGCTGCTACTGATTGCAAAACTAATGCATGTATAGAGTGTGTGTATAAATACAAAAATAAATCGATAATTTATAGATTTTATAGTAATGGAAAAAAAGTTTCCCATGAATTAATTTCAGATAGAACTTGGGGAAGTTCATACGAAGATCATTATGAGATACTAAGCGGAGATATTCATGATGAAGATTTTGTTGATGACAATAATAAATTCACATGTTCTAAAGAGTTATTTTATGAAGAAACGACGGTAGATACTCCTAAAGATGGTCCGAATCATCAAATTAGAGTTTATTCAACTAATGGTATTACTAGAAAGGAACTTACTTTTTCCATTTCTCAAAACGCCAATGGCTTACAAGTATATGATGAAGAAGAACCAGATGAAACAAAGTATGTTCCTAATGTTGATTTAGAAAACATTTGCCAAAATGACGGAGTAAGAAAATCAATGAAAATAATTGGCTATGTAGTTTTGGTATCCAAATACCTAGTTCCAATTTTAATAATAGTATTTGGGGTTTTAGACTTCTTTAAAGCAATTACTTCAAATGATGAAAACGCAATCAATAAAGCTAGTAAATCATTGCTGAAAAGGGTAATAGCTGGCTTTGCAGTTTTCTTGGCACCATCTATAGTTTACGGCCTTTTAAATATTACTGGTGTAGTAGGAGACGAATTAGATGGTAATAATACGCAGTTTGGTAACTGCACGAAGTGTATTTTTAAAGTAAATGAATGTCCTGAATCATCTGAATCTGATGATGATAACAAAAAAGATCAAAGTAAAAAGCAAAAGAAAAACGATGATGATTCTACAAAAAAAGACGAAAAAAATGATAATAATAATGATGGCAATAAAGAAAAGGGAAAAAGGAGTACTAGGTAAAAATAGGGAAGTAAAACTTCCTTATTTTTTAAATAAAAAAGAGTGGTTTTTATTTCTTATATGTGTTAAAATGATTATGAATAGTTGGTGATTTTTATGAATAAATTATTAAAATATTTTTTATTCTCAATTTGTTTATTAACTTTATTAAAAGTAAAAGTAATGGCGGCTGTTGATTGTTCTAGCGAATCACTTCAATGTATTAAATGTACTTATACATACGAAGGCACTGCTAAGAGTGCGTTTACTGACCCAAATTTTTTCTATATTATTAAAGCAGATGGTAATGGGAGTGCTGAAATTGTAGAAAAGAACAATTTGTCAACGACTAAAAAATATAATAATAAAACTATAATCATAAAATCTCATATGACTGATGGAGACTTTATAAGTGAGGAAGAACCTAAAGGATTAATATGTCCAAACATTGTTTTAACAAAAGATTGGTTATTGGATGTTGATGGGGACGATACATTTGTAATTGAATATAATAGCACTACACAAAAGACTGGTAGAATAATCACTCCTAAAATGGAATCAAATAATAAACCATTTCGTCCTGAGGGAAGCGAAAAGGAACCATCAACTTCAAAAGTGTGTTTATTTGCTATTCACGATGATAAGATACCAAATTTTAAAGTGACATATAACCCTGATACTGAAGAGGCTGTTTTTAAAGTAACTGATGATAGAGGTAATAGTTATAAAGAAAATTTTGTTTATGTAAAAGATAAACATAAAAAATATTTGGAAAATACAGTGTGTGATAATGTGCCTATGTATGTTAAGGTTAAAAAATTATCTGATGGTGAAGATTCATATATATACTATCCATCATACACTAGAATAAGTGGATTTACTAAAATGACAGCAATGGATGATACATCTGATCCAGAAAAAATAAAAAACAAATTAAAATTTGATGATAATGCAACACCAATTATAGTTCCATCAAATTGTGAATCCATGCTTGGAGATCCTACTGCAAGTGGAACTCCGGCTTGGTATTTATCTCAAGCATTTAAAATACTTAGATATGTTGCAATAGCGCTTTTAGTAGTATTGACTGGAATGGATTTTATAAGCGCAACTGCTTCTCATAATGAAGATGAATTACAAAAAGTGTTGAAAAAGGCTGCTATAAGAATTGTTATTTGTGTTGTAATATTTTTATTACCACTTCTAATAGAGTTTATTTTATCAATAATTAATGATAAGGCTGTGGATATTTGTATTAATGCGACAACCTAAGAAAGGAGGAAAAAATGTTAATTGGATTAATTAGCGAAACGTTCATCAGAATTGGCGTATGGCTAGTTGCTGGTGTTTATAAAATTGCTGCTTTTGTGTTCAAATTATTCTTGATATTAGCTAGTGGCAATTTATTAGACGTTAAAGATTATAAGGTAATGATAGAGAATAGCTACATTATTTTAGGCGTGGTTCTTCTTTTTATGTTGGCTTTTGCCTTGCTAAGAGCAATGGTTAATCCTGAGAATGAAAAGCAAGGAACAACTGTTGTAAAAAAAGTAATTATTAACTTAGTTTCCTCTGGAGTAATGATAGCATTACTCCCAACAATATTTGGGTTAATGTATGATTTTCAAAATTCAATTTTAAGTAGAAACGTAATTGGTAAATTCTTTGGATATGGATCGTATTCAAATAGTGGACCTGATTATCAAACGAATTTCGAGATGATTGAAAGTGGGGCGTATGCCATGGCTAATGGCGTATTTACTGCTTTCTTCAATGTTAATGATGATACATGTAGTAGTATAGATAGTGAATTATCGTTATATGAATGCCAAGCAACAGTTAAGAGTGACTGGAAATTATGGAAACTATCAAGAACCAGATTTGAGTGTACTATTACCGATGATCACGATTCTTTCTTATGTGCCATAGATGAGGTAGAGCATATGGGAACATTTGGAATGTATACTCATTTTGCTGATGCAGTTGACGATGGTGAAATTGATTTTCATTTTATATTATCATTAGTGGCAGCAGCATTATTATGTTATATTGGAGTTTCATTCTGTTTTGACATGGCTATTCGATTAGTTAAATTAGTTTTCTATCAAATAATTGCTCCAATTCCAATATTTTTAAGAGTCCCTCCCAATGATAAATGGAATGGCGTATTTAATAATTGGTTAAAAATAACATTAACTTGCTATATGGAAGTTTATGTTAGAATATTCATATTCTATTTTGGTATATTCTTATGTAAAAGTTTAATAGATTCAACATTTATTGCTAATGCAGTTTCTAACTATGGTTTGCTACTAGGTTTATTAGCAAAAGCGTTTGTATTAATGGGTATTGTTACATTTATGAAACAAGCCCCAGGATTACTATCTAAAGTATTTGGTTTCGATTCAGGCGGTATGAAACTTGGTATTAGAGAAAAACTTAAAGATGGCGGCTTCTATAAAGCAGCATCTGTGACTTCTAATTTGGCGTTATCTGGCTTTAGAATGGGAAGAAAGATTATGAAAGATCCTAATATGAAACGTCCAGCTAGAATACTTGGCGCATTAGGGAGAACTGTATCCACTAGTGTTAGAGCAGGAATTAAGTCTGACGCAAAATCACTAAAGGATGTTAAGAAAGGCGCTATAAATGTAGCAGAAACAGTTCAAAAGAAGCAATCGGTTGCAGATTCATATTACTTAGCTGGTAATAAAACAATTTCTGGCGCAATGCGAGCTAAAAATCAAGACCGAAAAGATAGCTTTATGGAATTTCTTACCGGAGAAGAACAATCTGCATATAAGTTATCACAATCATTTTCTGAAGGAATTGGAAAAGTTTCAAATATTAAATCAAGTAGTAATAAGAATCTTGATAAGTTTAAAACTTTATCAGCAAATGCTGCAAGGAAAAAATATGGCGATGATTTTGTAATAAAATTCTATGGTGCTGAATTTGATGAAGTAGACGGAAAGAAGATAGTTAGAACTGACGCAAACGGGAATGTAGTTATTAATGACGATAGAGTTTTGGAAGATGAAAGAACAGGTAAGAAATATTATGGTTTATCTAAATTAGTTCGTGAAAAACAGGAAATAGATATTCTTTCCCAAGCAATTTCGCAATTGACTAATGAATCAGGAAAACCATTGTCACAAGGTGAATTGCTAACTAAAATTCAAGGCTCAATAAAAACTATGACAGTTGGTGACAATAAGGATAGAGCACAATTTTTGGCTGCATATAACGCATTTACTAGAGACAAGAAATCAATAAGTGTTGAAGAAATTGAACAGATTAGAGTTGATTCGGGTAAACTAACTGGAAGAAAGAAATATAATGATGAATTAGAGAAGATACAAAATCGTTTACAAAATGGAGAAATTTCTGATACTGTTGCTCTTGAAATGATAAATAATCTAACATCTAAATGGTTTGAAAAAGAAAAACAAGTTGTTAAATTGCAAGCAGTTGAGCAAGGTTTAGTTTCTGGAGAAATTGATACAAATAAAGCATATAAAGAACTGACACAAACTGCTAGTGAGTTAACAAAACAACTACAAGATAGGCAATATACATATAATACATATAATAATGATATAGAAAAAGTCTATTCTCAATATGTCATGGATAATTATGAAAGTGGAACTGTTGATTTTCAAGCAGATGCTACGGATTCTAAATTGGCAATTGAGGACATTAGAAACTTCATTAAAGCAAATTATGCAGATATTAATTATTACTACCTAGATACAATAGGGCCAGATGGAAAACATGAGAAACATGAAATAAAATTTGAGGAAATAGATGGTTTGACTTATAATGAATTAAGCAAAATAAAGGATACAATGACTATTGTTCGTGGAGAAACTGCGGAAAAAATTGCAAGGGCTCAAGAACGCGAAAAAAGGAAAAAAGATGCTGAAGGAAAGTAATTTAAAAGGAGGTAATTAGTGTGCAAAATGATTATTTAATACCGGCAAATAGTAAAAAATCACAGTATATTCTTGGATTTTTTACTAAACTGGATTTAGCCATATTAATAATTGGACTTTTGTGGTCGTTTATAATGTTGATGGCATTTCACTCACTAACATTGGGCTTAGTAATACTTATATTATTACCTGGTCTTGTCGCGGCTTTCTTGGTAATGCCAGTGCCACATTATCACAATATACTTCAGTTATTAACAAATGTTTTTAACTTCTATATGAATAGAAGACAATATTATTGGAAAGGATGGAATATATATGAAGAATTCTCCGGAAACGACAAGTAATTCTAAGTTTACAAATGCATGGTTACCGGTTAAGCAAATCATGAATGGAATGATTCAACTTGATAGCGGTTATTATGTAACTGGTGTAAAAATTCAACCTAGAAATATCTTTATAATGGATCAACAAGCTCAAGACGCTATGATTTATAATTTAAGAAATTTTTACAATACTATAGATTATGAATTCTGGTTAATAATTGCTGATCGTCCTGTTGATATTAATTTATACTTAGCTGAATTACAAAAAATGTATAACAATACTCAAAGTAATGAGATAAGAAAATTAATATTACAAGATATTAACAAAGCAAATCAATTTATGAGTGTAGAGTATAATGTTGTTGATACTGAATATTATTTCATTTTCCAAGAAAAGAAATTAGAAATTTTACAAAAGAAATTACATAATTTAATATCTGGGTTAGCAGGATGTGGATTACAAGCTAGTCAAACAAGTAATGCAGACTTAAGAATTATATTAGATAATTTACTTAATGGTGGCGAAACCATTAATTTTGGGACGGTGATGTATTAATGGCTTTGAAGAATGAAATAGCTCCAAAAGGAATGGAGTTTAAACCAACAGAATTTAGAATTGGTGGTAAGTATTCAACTATTATTACAATCGTATCTTTCCCAAAGAATATATATGTAGGTTACTTATCTGATATAACAAATATATCTGGTGTTAAAGTAGTTGTAAAACATATTCCTATACAATTTAATGTTTTACAAAAAATGATTAATAAAGAAATAGCAGATTTAAAAAATAGATACCAAACAGAAAAAGATCAAACTATGCAAGAAAGGATTCGTTTAGATTATGAATCATTAGAACAATTTGTATCTATGTTAGCTGCAACTCAAGCAAGAATATTTGATTTCCAAATGCATTTAATGCTTACGGCTGATTCTAAAGAAGAATTAGAAAACAAAAAGATGGAAGTTAAATCATATTTAAATGCTTTGGGTATGGGTGGCGTAGCCTTGATGTTTGAACAAGAAAAAGTTTTAAAGAGTGTTATTCCAATCTTCCCAAAACAAGATATTGAAACAAGAATTGGAACTCCAATTCCATCTATAACAGTAGCAGCTATGTATCCATTTGTATTTGATAGTATTAAAGATCCTGGCTCTGCATGTTTATTTGGAGTTGATTACTCTGGTGGAGTTGTTCTATTTAATCAGTTCTTATATCAAATAAAAAAAGAATCAAATAGAAATAATGCTAACCTGATTCTTTTAGGAACATCTGGAAGTGGTAAATCAACTGCAGCAAAATTATTATTAAGAACTCATTTGAGAAATAATTATAAAATAGTTGCGATTGATCCTGAAGGTGAACTTGAAGATATGACAGCTATGATTGGAGGCGATTTCCTAGATTTAGGAAAAGGTGGAGAATTCGGAATGATTAACCCACTAGAAATAGTAATAGATGTTGATGAAGATGAAATCGCCCAAGGATTAGGTTATACTGTTTTAACTAGAACAATTCAACAATTAAAAGCATTTATGAAGTATTATAATCCATCTATTGAAGAGGATGTATTAACCTTATTTAGTGAAGTAGTTCAAGATACTTATAAGAGATTTCAAATAGATTATAATACTGATTATACTAAAATAACTAGTGATATGTATCCAACTTTTGATGATGTATATGCAACTATTAAAGGAAGACTTTTATCAATGACAGATGCAACTCATGAAAGAGATGTTATGGAAAGATTAGAGTTAAAAGTTAGACCTTTAGTAAAAGAATTAAGATACTATTTTACTGGTCATACAACAATTCAAATTAATAGTGATTTTATAGTATTTAATATAAAAGAATTAATGAATAGTGACGAAAATATTAAGAATGCTTTATTCTTCAATATTTTGAAGTATGCTTGGGGATTATGTTTAGATAAGTCTATCAATACAGTAATGATGGTAGATGAAGCACATACATTGCTTGCTTCTCATAATGAATTAGGAGCAGAGTTCTTAGCACAAATTCAAAGAAGAAGTAGAAAATATAACACAGGAACTATTATAATAACTCAACAACCAACAGACTTTGCTGCACCAAACATAATCCAACACGGAAAAGCAATATTTGATAATGCATCATATTATTTAGTAATGGGATTACGTAAACAAGCAGTAGATGATTTAGCCCAATTAATTGATTTAAATGAATCAGAAAAAGAAGGAATCAAATTCTATACTCAAGGACAAGGATTATTTGTTTGTGGTAATAGAAGAATGAGAATAAATGTAGTTGTTACACAAGAAGAATTAGATTCATTTGGATCTGGTGGTGGTTATTAATAATCTATGGACAAGCAAGCAAAAGCAAAAATTTTATTATTTATAGCATTATTATTAGTAGTGGTTACAATAATTGTTGTTATTTTAGCCAACAATATAAATAATAATGGCAATAATAATGGTAATAATGGTTCTAAGGATATTGTAGTTAATAAAGAGATAACAAGACTAAAGTCTGAAGAACTATTCTTTAGACTACAAAATGTTATTCAAAAAGATATGATATCATCATCTTTTATAGCAACATCAATATATTATAATAATGATAAAACAATAAATTATTATTTTATTAATGGCTATTCATATAGTTTTGACTATGATTCTGATTATAACAAAAATGTTAATTATTTAATTATAGTTAAAAATAATAAATACTCTATTGAAAAATTACAAAATAATATAGATATATTAAATTATGCTAAAGAATATGATATCAGAAATATTGAATTGAATGGAAAAGAATTACCTTCTTATTATGTTTCTGAACAAAATAAGATTATTGGTTATATAGCTATGTATAAAAACTTACTTGGTATTGACCCAGATAGAGCATATAGTATGCTTGGGGAATTAACTAAGGAAAAATATAGTAATGTGGCTGTATTTAAATATAATATTAATTCAATTAATAGAGTCATTAGAACTAATATTTCAAAGTATGATGTCTCTATTAGTGATAATAAAAATATATATAAAGTAAGTAATGACAAAGGTTATTCTTTAGAAATAATTGAAGAATATCCAAATGATTTTAAAATTAATTTTTAAGAAGTCTTAATGACTTCTTTTTTTTGAATGTAAAGTATGCTAAAATTATTATGTGGGTGATACTTAAATGCAAAGTGATAGAATTAAAGAAAAAGCACAAAAACTAAATTTAAGTATTGATGGCAAGGTTGATACAGAAATAATTATAAGTATTGCTAGACAAGTTGGCCTAGTTTCTTTTGATGTAAATAATTTAAGTGTTCTAGAAAATAAATTGGATGATATGATTGTATCGTCCGAAGATACTTCAGGCTCAGTCAGTCCAGAAGAAATCACTCAAATTAATCCTGAAGGAAATATAGAAACTTTGGATACATCAAATCCCAATAATGATAGATATTTAAATAGTAATCCCCCAGAGGATTATAGTAATCAAGTTAAAGATGCAAATCCTGGAGGAAGTAAAAAAGAAGGAGAGAATAATCCAAAAGAAACAAACCCT